>BNJT01001094.1_pt1 | contig 49904 bp, 46 predicted proteins | sample 8540491 | NCBI WGS metagenome assembly BNJT01 (sample SAMD00202455, study PRJDB9452) | human saliva metagenome | host: Homo sapiens | reverse complement strand
ATATCGAAGAAGAAAAAAATCTAAATTTGACGAGAATGAGCGAAAACTCAATTCTAGGAGAAAATGAAGCACATTTTCCCACAATCAAACGCATAGTATCAAGGATTGTAATTGCCTGATATTATGCGTTTTTTATGATTTTTAAGACTTTTTGATAAACCTTTTTTAAAACACATGAGTGTTATGATTTTTTATGGTATAATGGCAGTGTTAGAAGTGAAATATTTACATTTTTTTATATTTTACTGATATTTTAGTAATATTAAGCAATCAATTTTCTATGATTAGAAATCAATGTGGTAGCTTATGATCAGGTAGAGGAAAAGCTCTAAAATTTTAGTCAAGAAACGATTTAGTATTCTGTCAAGGGAAAATATTAGAACCCTCTATTTTGTAAAAAATAGTTAGAAAGAAAGTTAGTAAAATGAAAGACATTTTTAATAAACGTCAACGCTTTTCAATTCGAAAGTTTTCGGTTGGAGTGGCTTCTGTATTAATAGGAATTACCTTGTTTACACCATCCCAGGGAGTACTGGCTTCTACGGAAAATAATTTGGCAACAGAGATAGGGGCTAATTCTGAAAGGGCAAATTCGACCCCTATTGTAGAGAAAAAAGAAGAGAATCAAAATTCACCAGAGAATCAAGATGCTATCCCCAGTCCAGTCCCAAAAGATACTCCAATAATATCTACAAGAACTACAGAACTTGAGACATCTGGGGATAAAGAAAATAATAGCTTGACCACAAGGGCTTCCGTGGCGGGTGAAGACAGATCAAGTGCTCCAGCGGTGAGAGCGGCATCGAATCCTTCCGAGATAAAAAAATATGAATTGACTGAGGAAGATGCTAAAAAAATCAAAGCAGGAGTAATCGGTTCAGAAGGCAATAAGCTTGACAGTTTGTTATTAAACGGCCCTGAGTTAAGTCCAGAAGCCTATACAGATGATGATTACTTGAAGGATAAAGATGAACTTTATATTTATGAAAAAGGCGGGAAAAAGTATGTAGGCTATAATAGTCATCCTATGTTAGAAGATACTGATGGTGATGGTATTATTGACAGTAAAGAAAAGCCAGATGAAAAATTAAAATGGAATGTCAGTGAGCGCGATATGATTATGTTCATGGAATTGTCCTACCGTGATGATAATTATATTGATAGAGTGCTGGATCATAAGAAACCCTTAACAGAGTCAGAGTTATATAAAAAGAATGGTGACAGTAGACCACGCTATGAGTATATGATGATGAATAAGGAATTGGGGCCTTATTGGGAAAGGAAAAAAAGTTATCATACCTCCAGTGGACTAGATGCTGTCTTGTATGAAACAAAGAGTGATTTCTCATATTTACCAAATGGAACTGCACAAGTATTAGCATTTCGTGGAACAAGTGATGCGAAAGATATTAAAGCAGATATCACTCTGGGGACTGGAGGAAATCCTCAGCAAGGGATCGATGCAGAAAATATCATGCGTGAACTAGCTAAAGATAAGAGTATTACCAATCTATATTTGACAGGACACTCTTTAGGAGGATATTTAGTACAACGGGCAATGGTTGAAGCCTATCAGTTGGCATATTCTGACAGCAGAGTCATGTCTTCTAAAGACCAGCGGGCTTATAGAAACTTTTATAATAATGTCTTAAAAAAAGGAACAACCTTTAATGCCCCAAAAGTTGTGACCAATTTCTTTTCCAATAATGAATTTTGGCAGAAAGGTCTAGATAGTAAAAAAATAGCTAAGTCTGGAAAAATGACACATTATATAGTTAATAATGATTCTACTATAGGAAAAAGTGTCAGTAATGATAGTGATGTTGTCATAAATGTTGGGAATACAAAAGGAGGTCATAGTTCACGTTCTTATTTTGAAGCCGATATGATTAATAGACGATCAGAGTTCATGTCTGGGAAACGAATTTCCTTAGATGGGACAGGTTATCAAGATAAAAAAATGACAACAGCTAAATCTGTAGAAAAAGTTGGAGAAACTGTTGTATATAGTAAACGTGGAGATGACATCATTAAGTCAACAACTGTTAGTATCAAAGATCCCGATACAGGGCAGATTACTAAAAATACACTTGATGAAGTGTTCAAGAAAGATGGTGCCAAATCAACAGTTGTGGTTACGTCAATCGAGCCAAGTGTTCGTTATGAAAAAGACGCTACGAGAGCCAAAGGTGGGGCAAATGTAACAGAAGCTGGTACTCCAGGCACTAGAACAGTAACTACAACCTACACAGTCAATCCGACAGATGGTAGCCTTGTTTCGCATGAAGAACCGGCAGTAGTAGTCCCATCAAAACCGACAGTGGTCAAAGTCCCAGCTAAGGATGAGGTTACATACCTCAAAGAAGGCGATGATGTGGTTAAGAAGATAACCACTTACATGGTCAATGCAAGTACAGGAGCTCTTACTCCAACAGAGAAAAAGGAAATCTTCAAACAAAATGGTGCCAAAGCTAAGGTTGTTGTTACGCCATTACAGCCAAGTGTTCGTTATGAAAAAGACGCTACGAGAGCTAAGGGCGGAAAAAATGTAACAACAGCTGGTACTTCAGGCACTAGAACAGTCACTACAACTTATACTGTTAACCCTGCAGATGGTAGCCTCATTCCGCATGAGGGCAAACCCGTCATCAAACAGTCAACTCCTACGGTGGTCAAAGTTCCAGCCAAAGATGAGGTTGAGTACCTCAAAGACGGTGATGATGTTGTTAAGAAGACAACCACTTACGCGGTCAATGCAAGTACAGGAGCTCTTACTCCAACAGTAAGGAAAGATGTTGCCAATCCAAAAGGTGCCAAATCTAAAATTGTGGTTACACCACTTAAGCCAAATGTTCGTTATGAAAAAGACGCCACAAGAGCCAAAGGTGAAGCAAAAATCACAGTAGCTGGTACTTCAGGTACAAGAACAGTAACTACCACCTACACGGTTAATCCTACAGATGGTAGCCTTATTCCACATGAAGGAAAACCCGTCATCAAACAGTCAACTCCTACGGTGGTCAAAGTTCCAGCCAAAGATGAGATTGAATACCTCAAAGAAGGCGATAATGTTGTTAAGAAGACAACCACTTATGCGGTCAATGCCAGTACAGGTGCTCTTACTCCAACAGTAAGGAAAGACGTTGCCAATCCAAAAGGTGCCAAATCTAAAGTTGTGGTTACACCACTTAAGCCAAGTGTTCGTTATGAAAAAGACGCTACAAGACCCAAAGGTGAAGCTAATGTAACAACAGCTGGTACTTCAGGTACAAGAACAGTAACTACCACCTACACGGTTAATCCTACAGATGGTAGCCTTATTCCACATGAAGGAAAACCAGTTATCAAATCGTCAACTCCTACGGTGGTCAAAGTTCCAGCCAAAGATGAGGTTGAATACCTCAAAGAAGGCGATGACGTTGTTAAGAAGACTACAAGTTACCAAGTCAATGCGAGTACAGGTACCCTTACTTCAATAGAGAAAAAGGAAGTGTTCAAGCAAGATGGTGCCAAATCAACAGTTGTGGTTACACCACTTGAGCCAATTGTTCGTTATGAAAAAGACGCCACAAGAGCCAAAGGTGAAGCTAATGTAACAACAGCTGGTACTCCAGGGACAAGTACAGTAACTACAACCTATACTGTTAATCCGACAGATGGTAGCCTTGTTCCGCATGAAGAACCAGCAGTGGTAGTCCCATCAAAACCGACAGTGGTCAAAGTGCCAGCTAAAGATGAGGTTGAATACCTAAAAGACGGCGATGACGTTGTTAAGAAGACTACAACTTACGAAGTGAATGCAAGCACAGGTGCTCTTATTCCAACAGTAAGGAAAGACATTGCTAGTCCAAATGGCACGAAAGCTACAGTAGTGGTTACACCACTTGAGCCAAGTGTACGTTATGAGAAAGATGCCACAAAAGCCAAAGGTGAAGCTAATGTAACAACAGCTGGTACTCCAGGTACAAGTACAGTAACTACCACCTACACAGTCAATTCGACAGATGGTAGCCTCATTCCGCATGAAGAACCTGCAGTGGTAGTCCCATCAAAACCTACAGTGGTCAAAGTCCCAGCCCAAGACGAGGTTGAATACCTCAAAGAAGGCGATAATGTTGTTAAGAAGACAACAACTTACGAAGTGAATGCAAGCACAGGTGCCCTTACTCCAACAGAGACAACAGAAATCTTCAAGCGAAATGGCGCTAAATCTAAAGTTATCGTTACATCAATAGAGCCAAGTGTTCGTTATGAAAAAGACGCCACAAGAGCCAAAGGTGAAGCTAATGTAACAACAGCTGGTACGCCAGGGACAAGTACAGTAACCACAACCTATACTGTGAATTCGACAGATGGCAGTCTCATTCTCCATGAAGAACCTGCAGTAGTAGTCCCATCAAAACCGACAGTGGTCAAGGTCCCAGCCCAAGACGAGGTTGAATACCTCAAAGACGGCGATAATGTGGTTAAAAAAACCACCACTTATACGGTCAATGCAAGCACAGGTATCCTTACTCCAACAGAGAAAAAGGAAATCTTCAAACAAAATGGTGCCAAGGCTAAGGTTGTTATTACCTCACTTGAGCCAAGTGTTCATTATGAAAAAGACATCACAAGAGCCAAAGGTGAAGTAAAAATCACAGAAGCTGGTACTCCAGGCACTAGAACAGTCACTACAACTTATACTGTTAACCCTGCAGATGGCAGCCTCATTCCGCATGAAGGACCTGTAGTAGTAGTCTCATCCAAAGATACAGTGGTCAAGGTTCCAGCTAAAGATGAGATTGAATATCTCAAAGACGGCGATGAAGTTGTTAAGAAGACAACAACTTACGAAGTCAATCCAAGTACCGGCACCCTTACTTCAACAGAGACAACAGAAATCTTCAAGCGAAATGGCGCCAAATCCACAGTTGTCATCACGCCCCTTGAGCCAAGTGTTCGTTATGAAAAAGACGTCACGAGAGCCAAAGGTGGGGCAAATGTAACAGAAGCTGGTACTCCAGGAACTAGAACAGTCACTACAACCTACACGGTTAATCCTACAGATGGTAGCCTCGTTCCGCATGAAGAACCAGCAGAAGTAGTCCCACCAAAACCGACAGTGGTCAAAGTGCCAGCCAAAGATGAGGTTGAATACCTCAAAGAAGGCGATGATGTTGTTAAGAAGACCATAACTTACGCGGTCAATGCAAGTACGGGCTCCCTAACTCCAATAGAGACAACAGAAATCTTCAAGAGAAACGGTGCTAAATCTAAAGTTATCGTTACCCCACTTGAGCCAAGTGTCCGTTATGAGAAAGATGCCACGAGAGCTAAAGGTGAAGCTAATGTAACAACAGCTGGTACCCCAGGAACAAGTACAGTCACTACAACCTACACGGTTAATCCTACAGATGGTAGCCTCGTTCCGCATGAAGAACCAGCAGAAGTAGTCCCACCAAAACCGACAGTGGTCAAAGTTCCAGCTCAAGATGAGGTCGAATACCTCAAAGAAGGCGATGATGTTGTTAAGAAGACCATAACTTACGCGGTCAATGCAAGTACAGGTGCCCTTATTCCAACAGAGACAACAGAAATCTTCAAACAAAATGGTGCCAAATCTACAGTTGTTGTTACGCAAATCGAGCCAATTGTTCGTTATGAAAAAGACACCACAAGAGCCAAAGGTGAAACTAATGTAACAATAGCTGGTACTCCAGGGACAAGTACAGTAACTACAACATATACAGTCAATTCTACAGATGGTAGCCTCGTTCCCCATGAAGAACCAGCAGAAGTAGTCCCATCAAAACCGACAGTGGTCAAAGTGCCAGCTCAAGATGAGGTTGAATACCTCAAAGAAGGCGATGACATTGTTAAGAAGACAACCAGCTACCAAGTCAATGCAAGTACCGGTGACCTGACTTCAACAGAGACAACAGAAATCTTAAAGAGAAACGGTGCTAAATCTACAGTTGTTGTTACGCCAATCCAGCCAATTGTTCGTTATGAAAAAGACACCACAAGAGCCAAAGGTGAAACTAATGTAACAATAGCTGGTACTCCAGGAACAAGCACAGTAACCACAACCTATACTGTCAATCCTACAGATGGCAGCCTCATTCCGCATGAAGAACCTGCAGTGGTAGTTCCCGCAAAACCTACAGTGGTCAAAGTCCCAGCTCAAGATGAGGTTGAATACCTCAAAGAAGGTGATGATGTAGTTAAGAAGACAACCAGCTACCAAGTCAATGCAAGTACCGGTGCTCTCACTCCAACAGAGAAAAAGGAAGTGTTCAAACAAAATGGCGCCAAATCTACAGTTGTTGTTACCTCACTTGAGCCAAGTGTTCGTTATGAGAAAGACGCCACAAAAGCCAAAGGTGAAGCTAATGTAACAACAGCTGGTACACCAGGAACAAGAACAGTAACCACAACCTATACTGTTAACCCTGCAGACGGTAGCCTTATTCCACATGAAGGAAAACCAGTTATCAAACTTTCAACGCCTACAGTGGTCAAGGTCCCAGCTAAGGATGAGGTTGAATACCTTAAAGATGGTGATGATGTAGTTAAGAAGACAACCAGCTATCAAGTCAATTCAAGTACCGGTGCCCTTACTCCAACTGTAAGGAAAGACATTACCAGTCCAAATGGCGCTAAATCAACAGTTGTTGTTACGTCACTTGAACCAAGTGTTCGTTATGAGAAAGATGCCACAAGAGCCAAAGGTGAAGCTAATGTAACAGTAGCTGGTACTCCAGGTACCAGAACAGTAACCACAACATATGCAGTTAATCCTACAGACGGCAGCCTCATTCCACATGAAGGTCAACCTGTTATCAAACTTTCAACTACTACAGTGGTCAAGGTCTCGGCCAAAGACGAAGTAGTAGAAACTCCGATTGAACCAGAAGTGGAATATGTTAAAGATGTTGAAAAAGACTTCGGTACACCAGATCAGCGTACTGAGGGTGAAAAAGGTAAAACAGTTACTATAACTGCTTACGATGTAGATTCAAAGGACGGTCATATCACAGAACACGTTGGTAATCCAGTATTCATCCCCGCAGGTAAGACAATCGTTAAAGTAGGAGCTAAAACTAAGGTTGAACAATCTAAAGATTCTGAAGGTCGCGATGTGATTGATACCACTACCTATGAAGTTAATCCAAAAACAGGTAAGGTAACTCCAACAACAGTTCGAACTTATGGAACAACAAAAGAACCAACAGTTGAGAAGAGAGTAGTAACATCACCTGTTGTCTATGAAAAAGATGGTACGAAAGAAAAAGGTACAGCCCCAACTACTGTTAAAGGTGAAGATGGTGAAGATACTGTCACAACCATTTACACTGTGGATCCTAATACTGGAAAGATTACAGCAAGTGAAGGTCAACCAGTTCGTACGAAAGAACCAACTAATACTATTGTCAAAGTCGCAGCTAAGGATAAAGTAGAAACAACAGAAATCCCATCACCTAAGAAATACGTAAAAGATGATACACGTGACAAAGGACAAGACAATGTAGAAGAAGCAGGCCAAGCAGGTTCACGTACAACAACAACAACTTACGAAGTAAATCCAGCAGATGGAACAATTACAGAAAGAGTAGGAGAACCAGTAGTAGTAAATCCAACAGTAACAATTGTCAAAGTTCCAGCTAAGGATAAAGTAGTAGAAACCCCGATTGAACCAGAAGTGGAATATGTTAAAGATGTTGAAAAAGACTTCGGTACACCAGATCAGCGTACTGAGGGTGAAAAAGGTAAAACAGTTACTACAACTACTTACTATGTAGATCCAAAGGACGGTCATATCACAGAACACGTTGGTAATCCAGTATTCATCCCCGCAGGTAAGACAATCGTTAAAGTAGGAGCTAAAACTAAGGTTGAACAATCTAAAAATCCTGAAGGTCGTGATGTGATTGATACCACTACCTATGAGGTTGATCCAAAAACAGGTAAGGTAACTCCAACAACAGTTCGAACTTATGGTAAAACGAAAGAACCAAAAGTAGAGATAGAACAAGATCCTAAGACAGGTGAAGTTACAGTAACACCGAAGAAACCAGATGGCTCAACATACCCACCAGGAACTAAGGTAGAAATCTCAGGCGAAGATGGTAAAGGTAAAGTAGCAAACAGTGATCTACCAGATGTAGAAAAACCAGGTATAGGTAAGACTACTGAGCCAGGTAAACCATCTGTGGAAGTTCCTAATGTAACAACTCCGCCTAAGGTAACAATTTTTGAAAATGGTCTATTACCAGATTCAATTGAATTGCCAGAGCTCATGATTGAGGTTCGATGGATTGGTGAAGATGGAAATGGATTGAAACCATCCCTTAAGACAGGTAGTGAAAAGGATGCTGAACATGGATCAATTTCTGGATATGAATTTGTACGAACTGTGATTGATGAAAATGAACCAGTAATGACTCACATTTTCAGAAAAGTAAGTTCAAACACAACTCCAATTCCAGTAACACCTGATACTAATGGAAATTCTAGTCACGATACGCCTGCGCTAACCACTCCAACTCCAGTTACGCCAGTAATACCTGATGCTAATGGAAATTCTGGTCAAGATACAGCTGTATCACCAACTCCAATTCCAGATGCAGTTACTCCGAATGAAAATCATGAAGATGCTACAGATTCTATTGATAATAGAGCTAAGTCAAATAATTCTCAAAATGTATTGCCAAATACAGGAACAGAATCAAACGCGACTCTTGCATCTCTAGGACTTCTTGGTATGCTAGGCGGTCTCAGATTTCTTATTGGAAAGAAAAAAGAAGACTAAAATAAAAATGTAGTCAAAATATGAATTGTTCATTGTTAAGTGGACAATGAATGTAAAAGATAAAGAAACGGCCTTGTTCCTCATTTCAAGAGGTACAAGGCTGTTGTCGTATTCTAGAAAAAAGTAGATATCAATATTCGTACCTAGAGATAATGGGTTGAAATAAAATATGTACAAATCGATGAGGGGATTTAGATTAATTTTTAAAAATGAATTAGAAGTCATATTATACTATTCTAGCTTCAATCTGTTATACTCATTTGAAATCAAGGTTCCCCTTTTTGTTGATAGACTATTCAAGAAAATATTGTTGTATAAGTATATACTTTAAAAATTATAGGTACACGGAACCAATGATAGGATTTTTTTAATTAAAAACTATTATATATTTGTTTTTTTAAGGAAGAAATTTATTTTTTTTGATTTTTGTAATAATATAAAAATTATATTTATAGGATATATCTGAAGAATATTTTTAAAAATTAAGGATGGGATATTTATCGTTATTCAGAGTTGTTTTTTTAATTATTATATATTTGCTGATTGCGCTTTCTTTGGATTGCTTGTATTTATACCATTTTAATTGATTAAATATATTGAAAGTGGTATAATCTAGCTGTCAAAACTGTGATGTGAAATGTCTATCATAGTGGTTTTTATTGTTTTATTCCCAGAGGGAATATTGCTTTTAATTTGATTTTGTATTTTAACATAAGGAGGAACAATGGAAAATAAATCAAATTCACTCAATAGAATCAAGCGCCAGCAACGTGAAAAAGTTTTGCGCTTTTCTATTCGTAAGTATAGTTTCGGTGCCGCTTCAGTTGCTGTTGCAGCGCTGATGTTTTTAGGTGCCCGCGTTGCGAGTGCGGATAGTCTAGTCGACAAGACTTCACACTCTACTGCTGGTGTAGTAACACCTGAAAGTAAGGTCGATTCGCCTGAGGATGTTACAGAATCTACTGCAAACAAAGTAGATGAAGGACATAAATCACCAGAAAATCAAGTGCCTGCAGTTCCTGCAAATAGCGCGCCTACAGTTGATAAAGCCAAGTTAAGAAAAGTAGTTGAAGAATTAAATGCTCTTCTTTCAACTAAATTAAACCTTGACGAGTCAGTAGTATCACCTGTCAAAGATAGACTTCAAAAAGGGAAAGAAGCCCTAGAAAGTTCTGAGCTAGCTCAAAAGGATATTGATGAGCTTGCGGAACTCTTGTCTAAAGATGTGACAGTCGTATCAGCTGCTAAGGAATCAACTGAGGTTCAAGTTGATAAACAAGTAGATAAAACTGAGAAGCAAGCTGATAACCTAGCCAACCAATCTTCTCCTGAAGTAAGTGCAAGCGAAGAGAGCCAAACTGTATCAGCTAAAAAAGATGCTTTGAAAGTATCTGTAGATCAATTGAAGGCAGCAGTTCTGGAAGTGCCTGAGCATGAGACTAGCAAAGAAGTTCTTGAAAAAGCCAATGAACTATTGGGCTTAGCTCAAGGTGTTCTTGAAAATACAACAGTTTCTCTGAACGATGTTGAAGACATGACAAAACGTGTGAAGAGAATGTTTAACTCTGTTAAAAACGCTACAACACGTTTGACTTCAGGTGCTCGTGACCCACGTAATGGCAAGAGCATGGGTCAAGGGACAGGTGGAAGAGCTGCAACGGTATCTTCAAGATGGACCGATCAAGATAATCTATTAAGTTATCAACGTTTCTATGGAAGTGATGGATCTGGAAATCGTAGGAATAATGACAGACAATTCGTAGAGGAAAAAGTGGATATGACCGCTCGAATTGAGACGATTAATGGGCAGAGGTATGTAGTTTACGATGTGTTCTTTAATAATGACGGTCGAAACATAGCTGAAAGGAGTTACCAACAGGCGTACAGACTCCTGCTACAACCTAAAATATTAGATTTAGCTGGTAGTGGTGCATACAATCCAGATACCATAAGAGATTTATACTTCGAAATCTATCGTAAAAACAATCCAAATGAAGGTGGGACACTCTCACAAAATCCAGAAAAATTTCATCGTGAAAGGACACTGAATTACCACTTTATACATGATAATGAGCGAAGTCAGAATGGATTTACCTATTTTAACAGTGCAGGTGTTCGTGCATCAGGAGATCATTGGAAAGATATGAGGGATATCTTTAAAGCGAATCAAAATGATCCTGTTTTAGAAAAGGCTGTAAAATTAGAAGGAAATCACAGCGGGTACAGTTATGGATTAGGATTGAAAACTAACGATAAAACAGCTGCTGTTCATATGCATTTAAAGGCAAAATTAAGATCGGGTGTAACGGATGAAGAAGTTAGACGAGCATTTACTATAGGTGTTGCAAGCAGTTATGGTCTAACAACGCACCAATCGTATACTTTCGTGTCAGGGAAAGAATCTAACGAAAATGTACAACCGACTGTTAAACAAAATTCTCAATATCCTATTATCGGTAAAGAAATTACAAAAGAAGTTGGAGCTCCTATTGTTGGAAATTTAGATAATCCAGTAGAAATTGGTTTTGTAACGCGTAATGATGGAAGTAAAAACTTCCCTAACGGAATGTCTTGGAGTTGGCTAAATGGAAAACCAAGTACTAGTACAGCAGGAGTATTCAAGCATCAAGTAAAAGCTACCTACAGCGACAATACTTCAAATACTACTACTGCTACATTAAAGGTTATTCCACATAAACCTGCTATTGATCAAGGCTCTGTAAATGAAAAAGCAGGGAAGACTGGGCAAGAGGTTACTGTAAATGTTGGAAACGGAGTGCCAGATGGTTCGACAGTGAATCTTTACGATGGTGATACAGTTATCGGAACTGGAAAAACTAATGGAGGCACTGCGAAAGTTACAGTTAAAGGAGTGCTACCAGAAAAGCCAATTACAGCTGAAACAGTTGTGAATAATGGTGGAACAGTAACTTCTGAACGTAGTACTCCTGTAAAACCAACCCCTGAACGAGATACCCAAAAACCTACATTAGAAATTTCACCAAAAAAACAAACAGTAGTAGAAGGTGATACAGTAACCTTCACAATAACAGCAAGAGATAATAAAGTTGTTACGATAGAAGGTAAAGATTTCACTGACAAATATGGTGATAGACTTCTTTCTCGTCAAGCAACAAATAATAAGGTAAAGATTACTGACACTGAAAAAATAATTGAAATTACTATTAGAACTAAGAAAGAAGACATTGGTAACCACATGAGATTACTTTCGGAGCTCATGATGATGCAGGTAATAAAGCTGACCCTGTAAAATTTACTTTCAATGTAACACCACGTGATAACCAAAAACCAATCGTTGAAGTTGGCGGAATTCGTTTAACAGAGAATGAACCACAATCTGCACAGTTTTATGTCTATCGTGGAGCTACATTTAATCCGACTGTGAAAGCCTGGGATAATTCAGGTAACATTACTTCTATGAGTGTTGAGAACTTACCAAATGGATCTAAAGCTCAAACTTATACACCTCAAACCGGAAAAGATGGAAGTACGGAAGATAAAAAATACACTACGAGCCTATCTACAGGTACTGTAGCAGATACACAAACACTAGGAGATCACGTAGCTAAGTTCAAAATTTCTGATGGTGTAAATAGTGCTACCTATCTGATGAAGTATAAAGTTGTCGATGTTGTTGTGGAAAACACACCTAAGACAGTCGAATTAAACAGCAAGTCAGGTGATCCAAATGAATACCTAAATACAGCTGGTAAGCAAGACAAGTCAGGTAAACCAGTTGTAGAATCGCAAGCAGATGTCCACTTCCCAGGAGGAATGAAGTTCCGTTGGGACAATGCAAACGGATCAGATACGAATGTAACTTTATCTAAAGTAGGAAAGCAAACTCATAAAGCGATTGCGGTGTTCCCTAAAAATCCAAGTCAGCGTGGTAGTGTCCAAGTATTTGCACCAGAAAAAGCTGAGAGAGATGTTGTTTTCAATGTAGTGGATAATGAAAAACCAAAAGCAAGTCTAAATGGAAAAGAGTTATCAGAAACTGCTAATGAACCAATCTTTACAGTTTATCGTGGAGCTACATTTAACCCAGAGCTAAAAGTATCGGATAACTCTGGTGTGATTTCTAAAGTAGAAGTTAAGGGAGGACTTCCAAAGGAGTGACTCCAGATCCAGGAGCAACTCCATCTACATTTACAGCTCAAACAGGTAAAGATGGAAGTTCAGAAGATAAGAAATATAAAACTCGCTTATCTTCAGGAACTGTATTGGATACTGAAACTTTAGGAGTACATGAATCAACTATTCATGTAGAAGGAAGTAATCCTTCAGATAGCCGTGATTTCAAATTCAAGTACCGCGTAGTTGATATTGAAACAAGAAATCTTGATGAGCACGGTATCGCAAAAGTACCAGTTGCTTCAACATTAAATAAAACTAATAGTTCTAAAAATATTGATGCGCATAACTATCTGAAAGTAGTAGATAGTCAAGATAAAGCAGATCGTGGTAACAATTATTTACCAAGTGGTATGACTTGGACATGGAAAGACAGATACGGCGTTAATAAAGACCGAGGAACAACACTTGACAATTCAGGTAAATATACTCGAACTGCAACAGCAATATTCCCAGCAGAGAGCCCAGACGGGAAGTTTAGTACAAATCCTAATAGCACGACTAGAGAAGTATTTGCACCAGCAGAAATCAAGCGTAAAGTAATTCTAGCAGTAACACCAACAGCACCTATCGTAGAAGGTAAAGAGAATGGTAGTGTAACAATTACCCCACCAAAACAACCTGATAGTACTAATCAACAAGATATTGATAAAATTACTCTTACTTATACACCGACAGGTCAAACAAGTCCAGAAACTGTAACAGTTACGAAATCTGGAAGCAAATGGACTGTAAATGGTAAGTCTGATGATAAAGTATCAGTATCACCTGAAGGAGTTGTAACAATTTCTGATACTGAAGTTGAAGATAAAACAGAAGTAACTGCAAAAGTTTCTAAGAACATTGATGGTGTACTTACTCTTGAGAGTCCTGTAGCTAGAGGAACAGCAAATGGACCTTTAGCAGCTGAGGTTACAAACCCAGCACCAGTTCCGGAAAAAGCACAAATTACACCAGTTACAGTTGTGACACCTAACAAACCAGGTTCAAGCATTACAGTAGATGGCCCAGTAAATGGTTTAACAGTAGATGATGAAGGTAAACTTAAAGGAAAACCAGAGGTAAATGATTGGAAACCAAAAGAAGAAGAACGCACAGTCGAAATTCCGGTTAAAGTTACAAAAGGTGGCGAGACAGTTACTGTGAAAGTTCCAGTTCCAATTTTACGCGATACAGATGGAGACGGAATCCCAGATAAAGAAGATTCAGATGATGATAACGATGGAATTCCAGATGAGGAAGAAATCAAAAATGGAACAGATCCTAAAACACCAACAACTCAAACTCCAGTTGAGATTGAAATTACTCCACAACCAAATGGAGATGCGATTGTAACGCCTAAGAAACCAGGAGGAGGAACATATCCACCAGGTACTAAGGTAGAAATCCCAGGTGAAGATGGAAACACAATTACTGTTGAAATCGGTAAAGACGGTTCAGGTAAAGTACCAAATGACAAACTTCCTAAGAAAGCTGTCCCAGGTACAGGAACAGTAACAGAACCGAACAAGAAACCATCACAACCAGTGAATGTAACAACACCAGCTCGTAAGACACCAACAATAGAGTTGAAACCAGATCCTAAGACAGGTGACGTTACAGTAACACCGCAGAGACCAGGAGGAGGAACATATCCACCAGGAACTACGGTAGAAATCCCAGGTGAAGATGGTCCAATCACTGTTGAAATCGGTAAAGATGGTTCAGGTAAAGTACCAAATGATAAACTTCCTAAGAAAGCTGTTCCAGGTACAGGTAAGATTACAGAACCAGGTAAACCAGCTGTGGAAGTTCCTAATGTAACAACCCCAGCTAAGGTCACACCAGAAACACCAGAAACTGAAAAAAACCAGTTGAGATTGAAATTACTCCACAACCAAATGGAGATGCGATTGTAACGCCTAAGAAACCAGGAGGAGGAACATATCCACCAGGTACTAAGGTAGAAATCCCAGGTGAAGATGGAAACACAATTACTGTTGAAATCGGTAAAGACGGTTCAGGTGAAGTACCAAATGACAAACTTCCTAAGAAAGCTGTCCCAGGTACAGGAACAGTAACAGAACCGAACAAGAAACCATCACAACCAGTGAATGTAACAACACCAGCTCGTAAGACACCAACAATAGAGTTGAAACCAGATCCTAAGACAGGTGACGTTACAGTAACACCGCAGAGACCAGGAGGAGGAACATATCCACCAGGAACTACGGTAGAAATCCCAGGTGAAGATGGTCCAATCACTGTTGAAATCGGTAAAGATGGTTCAGGTAAAGTACCAAATGATAAACTTCCTAAGAAAGCTGTTCCAGGTACAGGTAAGATTACAGAACCAGGTAAACCAGCTGTGGAAGTTCCTAATGTAACAACCCCAGCTAAGGTCACACCAGAAACACCAGAAACTGAAAAACCAGTTGAGATTGAAATTACTCCACAACCAAATGGAGATGCGATTGTAACGCCTAAGAAACCAGGAGGAGGAACATATCCACCAGGTACTAAGGTAGAAATCCCAGGTGAAGATGGAAACACAATTACTGTTGAAATCGGTAAAGACGGTTCAGGTGAAGTACCAAATGACAAACTTCCTAAGAAAGCTGTCCCAGGTACAGGAACAGTAACAGAACCGAACAAGAAACCATCACAACCAGTGAATGTAACAACACCAGCTCGTAAGACACCAACAATAGAGTTGAAACCAGATCCTAAGACAGGTGACGTTACAGTAACACCGCAGAGACCAGGAGGAGGAACATATCCACCAGGAACTACGGTAGAAATCCCAGGTGAAGATGGTCCAATCACTGTTGAAATCGGTAAAGATGGTTCAGGTAAAGTACCAAATGATAAACTTCCTAAGAAAGATGTTCCAGGTACAGGAACAGTAACAGAACCGAACAAGAAACCATCACAACCAGTGAATGTAACAACACCAGCTCGTAAGACACCAACAATAGAGTTGAAACCAGATCCTAAGACAGGTGACGTTACAGTAACACCGCAGAGACCAGGAGGAGGAACATATCCACCAGGAACTATGGTAGAAATCCCAGGTGAAGATGGTCCAATCACTGTTGAAATCGGTAAAGATGGTAAAGGTAAAGTACCAAATGATAAACTTCCTAAGAAAGATGTTCCAGGTACAGGTAAGATTACAGAACCAGGTAAACCAGCTGTGGAAGTTCCTAATGTAACAACACCAGCTAAGGTAACACCAGAAACACCAGAAACTGAAAAACCAGTTGAGATTGAAATTACTCCACAACCAAATGGAGATGCGATTGTAACGCCTAAGAAACCAGGAGGAGGAACATATCCACCAGGTACTAAGGTAGAAATCCCAGGTGAAGATGGAAACACAATTACTGTTGAAATCGGTAAAGACGGTTCAGGTAAAGTACCAAATGACAAACTTCCTAAGAAAGCTGTCCCAGGTACAGGAACAGTAATAGAACCGAACAAGAAACCATCACAACCAGTGAATGTAACAACACCAGCTCGTAAGACACCAACAATAGAGTTGAAACCAGATCCTAAGACAGGTGACGTTACAGTAACACCGCAGAGACCAGGAGGAGGAACATATCCACCAGGAACTACGGTAGAAATCCCAGGTGAAGATGGTCCAATCACTGTTGAAATCGGTAAAGATGGTAAAGGTAAAGTACCAAATGATAAACTACCCTAAGAAAGATGTTCCAGGTACAGGTAAGATTACAGAACCAGGTAAACCAGCTGTGGAAGTTCCTAATGTAACAACACCAGCTAAGGTAACACCAGAAACACCAGAAACTGAAAAACCAGTTGAGATTGAAATTACTCCACAACCAAATGGAGATGCGATTGTAACGCCTAAGAAACCAGGAGGAGGAACCATATCCCATCAGGTAGCTAAGGTAGAAATCCCAGGTGAAGATGGAAACACAATTACTGTTGAAATCGGTAAAGATGGTTCAGGTAAAGTACCAAATGACAAACTTCCTAAGAAAGCTGTCCCAGGTACAGGAACAGTAACAGAACCGAACAAGAAACCATCACAACCAGTGAATGTAACAACACCAGCTCGTAAGACACCAACAATAGAGTTGAAACCAGATCCTAAGACAGGTGACGTTACAGTAACACCGCAGAGACCAGGAGGAGGAACATATCCACCAGGAACTACGGTAGAAATCCCAGGTGAAGATGGTCCAATCACTGTTGAAATCGGTAAAGATGGTAAAGGTAAAGTACCAAATGATAAACTTCCTAAGAAAGATGTTCCAGGTACAGGTAAGATTACAGAACCAGGTAAACCAGCTGTGGAAGTTCCTAATGTAACAACACCAGCTAAGGTAACACCAGAAACACCAGACAACTGAAAACACCAGTTGAGATTGAAATCACTCCACAACCAAATGGAGATGCGATTGTAACGCCTAAGAAACCAGGAGGAGGAACCATATCCCACCAGGTAGCTAAGGTAGAAATTCCAGGTGAAGATGAAACACAATCGACTGTTGAAATCGGTAAAGATGGTTCAGGTAAAGTACCAAATGACAAACTTCCTAAGAAAGCTGTCCCAGGTACAGGAACAGTAACAGAACCGAACAAGAAACCATCACAACCAGTGAATGTAACAACACCAGCTCGTAAGACACCAACAATAGAGTTGAAACCAGATCCTAAGACAGGTGACGTTACAGTAACACCGCAGAGACCAGGAGGAGGAACATATCCCACCAGGAACTACGGTAGAAATCCCAGGTGAAGATGGTCCAATCACTGTTGACAATCGGTGAAAGATGGTAAAGGTAAAGTACCAAATGATAAACTTCCTAAGAAAGATGTTCCAGGTACAGGTAAGATTACAGAACCAGGTCAACCAGCTGTGGAAGTTCCTAATGTAACAACACCAGCTAAGGTAACACCAGAAACACCAGACAACTGAAAACACCAGTTGAGATTGAAATCACTCCACAACCAAATGGAGATGCGATTGTAACGCCTAAGAAACCAGGAGGAGGAACCATATCCCATCAGGTACTAAGGTAGAAATTCCCAGGTGAAAGATGGAACACACAATCACTGTTGACAATCGGTGACAGATGGTTCAGGTGAAAGTACCAAATGACAAACTTCCTAAGAAAGCTGTCCCAGGTACAGGAACAGTAACAGAACCGAACAAGAAACCATCACAACCAGTGAATGTAACAACACCAGCTCGTAAGACACCAACAATAGATGTTGAAACCAGATCCTAAGACAGGTGACGTTACAGTAACACCGCAGAGACCAGGATGGTTCAACATATCCCACCAGGAACTACGGTAGAAATCCCAGGTGAAAGATGGTAGCCAATCACTGTTGACAATCGGTGAAAGATGGTAAAGGTAAAGTACCAAATGATGAAACTTCCTAAGAAAGATGTTCCAGGTACAGGTAAGATTACAGAACCAGGTAAACCAGCTGTGGAAGTTCCTAATGTAGACAACACCAGCTAAGGTAACACCAGAAACACCAGAAACTGAAAACACCAGTTGAGATTGAAATTACTCCACAACCAAATGGAGATGCGATTGTAACGCCTAAGAAACCAGGAGGAGGAACATATCCCACCAGGTAGCTAAGGTAGAAATCCCAGGTGAAGATGGAAACACAATCTACTGTTGAAATCGGTGACAGATGGTTCAGGTAAAGTACCAAATGACAAACTTCCTAAGAAAGCTGTCCCAGGTACAGGAACAGTAACAGAACCGAACAAGAAACCATCACAACCAGTGGATGTAACAACACCAGCTCGTAAGACACCAACAATAGATGTTGAAACCAGATCCTAAGACAGGTGACGTTACAGTAACACCGCAGAGACCAGGATGGGAGCAACATATCCCACCAGGAACTACGGTAGAAATCCCAGGTGAAAGATGGATCCAATCACTGTTGACAATCGGTGAAAGATGGTTCAGGTAAAGTACCAAATGATAAACTTCCTAAGAAAGATGTTCCAGGTACAGGTAAGATTACAGAACCAGGTAAACCAGCTGTGGAAGTTCCAATGTAACAACACCAGCTAAGGTAACACCAGAAACACCAGACAACTGAAAACACCAGTTGAGATTGAAATCACTCCACAACCAAATGGAGATGCGATTGTAACGCCTAAGAAACCAGGATGGAGGAACCATATCCACCAGGTAGCTAAGGTAGAAATCCCAGGTGAAAGATGGAAACACAATCACTGTTGACAATCGGTGACAGATGGTTCAGGTGAAGTACCAAATGACAAACTTCCTAAGAAAGCTGTCCCAGGTACAGGAACAGTAACAGAACCGAACAAGAAACCATCACAACCAGTGGATGTAACAACACCAGCTCGTAAGACACCAACAATAGATGTTGAAACCAGATCCTAAGACAGGTGACGTTACAGTAACACCGAAGAGACCAGGATGGATGAACATATCCACCAGGAACTACGGTAGAAATCCCAGGTGAAAGATGGTCCAATCACTAGTTGACAATCGGTGAAAGATGGTTCAGGTAAAGTACCAAATGATAAACTTCCTAAGAAAGCTGTTCCAGGTACAGGTAAGATTACAGAACCAGGTAAACCAGCTGTGGAAGTTCCTAATGTAACAACACCCAGCTAAGGTCACACCAGAAACACCAGACAACTGAAAACACCAGTTGAGATTGAAATCACTCCACAACCAAATGGAGATGCGATTGTAACGCCTAAGAAACCAGGATGGAGAAACCATATCCCACCAGGTAGCTAAGGTAGAAATTCCCAGGTGAAAGATGGAACACACAATCTACTGTTGAAATCGGTGACAGACGGTTCAGGTAAAGTACCAAATGACAAACTTCCTAAGAAAGCTGTCCCAGGTACAGGAACAGTAACAGAACCGAACAAGAAACCATCACAACCAGTGAATGTAACAACACCAGCTCGTAAGACACCAACAGTAGATGTTGAAACCAGATCCTAAGACAGGTGACGTTACAGTAACACCGAAGAGACCAGGATGGAGCAACATATCCCACCAGGAACTACGGTAGAAATCCCAGGTGAAAGATGGGATCCAATCACTGTTGACAATCGGTGAAAGATGGTTCAGGTAAAGTACCAAATGAGTAAACTTCCTAAGAAAAGCTGTTCCAGGTACAGGTAAGATTACAGAACCAGGTCAAACCAACTGTGGAAGTTCCTAATGTAACAACACCAGCTAAGGTCACACCAGAAACACCAGACAACTGAAAACACCAGTTGAGATTGAAATCACTCCACAACCAAATGGAGATGCGATTGTAACGCCTAAGAAACCAGGATGGAGGAACCATATCCCACCAGGCACTAAGGTAGAAATTCCCAGGTGAAGATGGAAACACCAATCACTGTTGACAATCGGTGACAGATGGTTCAGGTGAAAGTACCAAATGACAAACTTCCTAAGAAAGATGTCCCAGGTACAGGAACAGTAACAGAACCGAACAAGAAACCATCACAACCAGTGAATGTAACAACACCAGCTCGTAAGACACCAACAATAGAGTTGAAACCAGATCCTAAGACAGGTGACGTTACAGTAACACCGCAGAGACCAGGAGGAGGAACATATCCACCAGGAACTACGGTAGAAATCCCAGGTGAAGATGGTCCAATCACTGTTGAAATCGGTAAAGATGGTTCAGGTAAAGTACCAAATGATAAACTTCCTAAGAAAGATGTTCCAGGTACAGGTAAGATTACAGAACCAGGTAAACCAGCTGTGGAAGTTCCTAATGTAACAACTCCAGCTAAGGTAACACCAGAAACACCAGACAACTGAAAAACCAGGTAAGATTGAAATTACTCAACAACCAAATGGAAATGCGATTGTCACACCTAAGAAACCAGATGGCTCAACATACCCACCAGGAACTAAGGTAGAAATTCCAGGAGAAAATGGAACAACAATCACAGTAACAATTGGTGATAACGGTTCAGGTGAAGTACCAAATGATAAACTTCCAAAAGGAAAAGTTTCAGGTACAGGAACAGTAACCGAACCGAACAAGAAACCATCACAACCAGTGGATGTAACCACACCAGCACGTAAGACACCAACAGTAGAGTTGGAACAAGATCCTAAGACAGGTGACGTTACAGTAACACCTAAGAAACCAGATGGCTCAACATACCCACCAGGAACTAAGGTAGAAATCCCAGGTAAAGATGGAAACCCAATCACAGTAACAATCGGTGAAGACGGAAAAGGTAAAGTACCAAACAGTGAATTACCAGACGGTAAAGTACCAGGTACAGCTAAGATTACTGAACCAGGTCAACCAACAGTTGAAGTTCCTGATGTAACAACACCAGGTAAAGTCACACCATCAACACCTGATATGCCAGTCAAACCTGATACTAATGGAAATTCTGGTCAAGATAAACCAGCACCAGCTACTCCAACTCCAAATGCAGTTACTCCGAATGCAAATCAGGTAGATACTAAGACTACTGTTGATAATGGAGCTAAGTCAAATGATTCTCAAAATGTATTGCCAAATACAGGAACAGAATCAAATGCGACTCTTGCATCTCTAGGACTTCTTGGACTATTGAGTGGATTTGGACTTGTAGCTCGTAAGAAAAAAGAAGACTAAAAAATTAGTCAAAATATGAACTGTTCATTGTTAAGTGGACGATGAATAGAAAAGATTAAACAACGGCTTTGTTTCTCGTTTTAAGAGGTACAAGGCCGTTGTTGTGTTTTTGGAAAGTAGATGCTAGTCTTTGTACTAAGAAGCTCTCAATTGGATACGCTATTAATTGGGATATGGAGTGAGTCATTTGTTACCATTAAATTTTTTAGGTGATTATTTTTTACTATTAAAAATGACGATGAATTATCTGATACGATAGGTGGTTACAGATTTATTTTAAAGCTGGAGAGTTTGTCTATTCAAAAGTACAATATAATAACATTTTATATATAGTTAAACAATTTATCCTTTATTCTATGGAATAAAACAGTTTTGTCTTGTGTAAATATATTAAAAATGGTATAATTGAGCCGTGATAGCTGTGATGTGTAAACATGCTCATCATAGTAGGCTTCATGGGTGCGTTACTATAAGAAGTGTAGCCATGAAGAATACTTTTAATTTGATTTTGTGTTTTAACATAAGGAGGAACAATGGAAAATAAATCAAATTCGCTCAATAGAATAAAGCGCCAGCAACGTGAAAAAGTTTTGCGCTTTTCTATTCGTAAATATAGTTTCGGTGCCGCTTCAGTTGCTGTTGCAGCGCTGATGTTTTTGGGTGCCCGCGTTGCGAGCGCGGATAGTGTGCTTCCAAACGCTCCACAATCTAATACGGCTAATGCGGGTCTAGTAAACCCTAAAGATAAGGTCGATTCGCCTGTGGATGTTGCAGAATCTACTGAAAACAAAGTAGCCCCAGAAAATCAAACGCTTACAACTGCTGCACCTAGCGCGTCTACAGTTGATAAAGCCAAGTTGAAAAAAGTAGTTGAAGAATTAAATGCTCTTCTTTCTACTAAATTAAACCTTGACGAGTCAGTAGTATCGCCTGTTAAAGACAGACTTCAAAAAGGGAAAGAAGCCCTAGAAAGTTCTGAGCTAGCTCAAAAGGATATCGATGAACTTGTAGAACTCTTGTCTAAAGATGTGACAGTCGTATCAGCTGCTAAGGAAGCAACTGAGGTTCAAGTTGATAAACAAGTAGATAAAACTGAGAAGCAAGCTGATAACCTAGCCAACCAATCTTCTCCTGAAGTAAGTGCAAGCGAAGAGAGCCAAACTGTATCAGCTAAAAAAGATGCTTTGAAAGTATCTGTAGATCAATTGAAGGCAGCAGTTCTGGAAGTGCCTGAGCATGAGACTAGCAAAGAAGTTCTTGAAAAAGCCAATGAACTATTGGGCTTGGCTCAAGGTGTTCTTGAAAATACAACAGTTTCTCTGAACGATGTTGAAGACATGACAAAACGTGTGAAGAGAATGTTTAACTCTGTTAAACGCTACAACACGTTTGACTTCAGGTGCTCGTGACCCACGTAATGGCAAGAGCATGGGTCAAGGGACAGGTGGAAGAGCTGCAACGGTATCTTCAAGATGGACCGATCAAGATAATCTATTAAGTTATCAACGTTTCTATGGAAGTGATGGATCTGGAAATCGTAGGAATAATGACAGACAATTCGTAGAGGAAAAAGTGGATATGACCGCTCGAATTGAGACGATTAATGGGCAGAGGTATGTAGTTTACGATGTGTTCTTTAATAATGACGGTCGAAACATAGCTGAAAGGAGTTACCAACAGGCGTACAGACTCCTGCTACAACCTAAAATATTAGATTTAGCTGGTAGTGGTGCATACAATCCAGATACCATAAGAGATTTATACTTCGAAATCTATCGTAAAAACAATCCAAATGAAGGTGGGACACTCTCACAAAATCCAGAAAAATTTCATCGTGAAAGGACACTGAATTACCACTTTATACATGATAATGAGCGAAGTCAGAATGGATTTACCTATTTTAACAGTGCAGGTGTTCGTGCATCAGGAGATCATTGGAAAGATATGAGGGATATCTTTAAAGCGAATCAAAATGATCCTGTTTTAGAAAAGGCTGTAAAATTAGAAGGAAATCACAGCGGGTACAGTTATGGATTAGGATTGAAAACTAACGATAAAACAGCTGCTGTTCATATGCATTTAAAGGCAAAATTAAGATCGGGTGTAACGGATGAAGAAGTTAGACGAGCATTTACTATAGGTGTTGCAAGCAGTTATGGTCTAACAACGCACCAATCGTATACTTTCGTGTCAGGGAAAGAATCTAACGAAAATGTACAACCGACTGTTAAACAAAATTCTCAATATCCTATTATCGGTAAAGAAATTACAAAAGAAGTTGGAGCTCCTATTGTTGGAAATTTAGATAATCCAGTAGAAATTGGTTTTGTAACGCGTAATGATGGAAGTAAAAACTTCCCTAACGGAATGTCTTGGAGTTGGCTAAATGGAAAACCAAGTACTAGTACAGCAGGAGTATTCAAGCATCAAGTAAAAGCTACCTACAGCGACAATACTTCAAATACTACTACTGCTACATTAAAGGTTATTCCACATAAACCTGCTATTGATCAAGGCTCTGTAAATGAAAAAGCAGGGAAGACTGGGCAAGAGGTTACTGTAAATGTTGGAAACGGAGTGCCAGATGGTTCGACAGTGAATCTTTACGATGGTACTAAACTTATCGGAACTGGAAAAACCACTGGAACTACTGCAACAGTTACAGTTGCAGAGCCTCTAACAGGAAATCCTATTACAGCTGAAACAGTAGTTACCAATAGTAATGGAACAGTAAAATCTGATAAAAGTGATCCTGTTACTCCAACACCTAAACCAGATACACAAGCGCCTACATTGACTGTTACACCAGCAGAACAAATTGTAAAAGTTGGTGAGAAAATCTTATTTAATGTAGATGGACGAGATGATACTAAGGTGAACTTAGACTTTTCAGATATATTTAAAAAATATCCTAGTCATCTATTTACGCAAAAAACGGACTATTCAGTAAATACTGATAAACAAAAGACACTATCTATTGACCTTGGAGCGGCAAAGGAATCTGATATTGGAGAAAAAACAGTTACCGTTAAGGCAACTGATGACGCTGGTCACGAAATTCCTAAGACAGTAAAAGTAAAAGTTGTACCAGCCACTAAAGAAAATGAAAAACACAATCCAACAGCAGAAACTCTTGAAATTGGAATCAAACAAGAATTAACAGATGAAGCAATTAAAGCAAAAGTTAAAAATTATCCAAGTAATGCGACGTTAAGTGTTAAACAAAAACCTGATACAGATACAACAGGTAACAAAACAGCTACAGTTATTGTGACTTACTCTGATAAATCAACAGATGAAGTAACAGTTCCAGTCATCGTTCGTGATACAACTCCACCAAAAATCTACTGGGCTAAAGACGATGGTAGCAAAGTGGAGTTAGGGAAAACTCATGCAGAAGGACAAAATATAGTTATTCCACTATACCGTGGTGACGAAGTAAATACACGTCTCATCACTACAGATGATAGTGGAAAAGTGACGAACTTCAAAACGGAAAACCTACAAAGTGGCTTTAACTTTACACCTGTCAGTGGTACGGCAACAGAAGGTTCGCCATTAGGACAAAATGTAACAGGAACAGTAGGTTTAGGTGTTGTAAAAGGTAAGTATACTGCCCGTGCAATTTCAACAGACGGAACCAACACTACAACAGGGCACTTTGTATTTGAAGTACATGAACAGGCAGAAAAGTATACTCCAGCAGCAAATACACTGACTGTACCATTTAATCATAAGATCACAGATGATGAGGTTAAAGGAAAAGTCATTGCTAAACCTGGTACACCAGCCTTCCCAAATGGAACCATCTTTGAAGTAGTTTCAAAACCTGAAACCAATACTGCAGGAACAGATAAAAAAGCTGTTGTAAAAATCACATATCCAGATAAGTCAACTGAGAATATTGATGTACCTGTCCATGTAGGAAAAGACTTAGCTAGTCAGCATCCACTGGAAGGTCAGACAGTAACTGTTACAGTTGGAGATTCATTAAAGACATGGAATGGACGTGTAGATTCTAACCAATACACAAATGCACCAAAAGGACGTGGAAATGGTGTAGAATGGGGTTGGAAAGGGACAACGCCTAAAGCTCTTCAAGATACAGCAGGTGTCTTTAAGTACACAGCAACAGCAACTCATACTGATAAATCAGTAGCAGAATCTAATCCACAAGTAACCGTTATCGTTAAACCAAAAGCTCCAACGATTGAAACGGATCTGACTGGTAAGGCAGAATTACCTAACACAGCAGTTGTTGTAAATGTTCATGACGGAGTGAAAGATGGCTCGATTGTAACACTTTATTCTCAGGATGGACGTGCAATTGGTACAGGTACTGTAACTAATGGAAAAGCGACAATTACAGGAACAATTCCAAAAGGAAATATTACAGCTAAAACAACTGTTCAAACACCTGGTGAGCAAGATGTCACATCTGATCCTAGTCCAGAGAAAGTAGCGACAACTAATAAAGCAGCTCTTTATCCTATTAAAGGTAAAACAGCGACAGTTACAGTTGGAGATTCACTAAAGGTATGGAATGGACGTGTGGACGCTAACCAATATACAGAAGCTGGACCTAACGGTAAAGGAATTGGAGTTGAGTGGGGCTGGGAAGGAACAGCACCAAAGGCACTTCAAGATACGGCAGGTGTCTTTAAGTACACAGCAACAGCAACCCATACAGATAAAACAGTAGCCAAATCTGATCCACAAGTAACCATCATTGTTAAACCAAAAGCTCCAACAATTGAAACTGACCTAACAGGTAAGTCTAATCAAGAAAACGTTCCAGTAACTGTTTCTGTAGGAGAGGGAGTTAAAGATGGTTCAACCGTGACTCTTTATGGTCCAGATGGAACAACTGTTATTGGTACAGGAACTGTAACAAACGGAAAAGCAACTGCAATCATCACAGGTAAGGTTCCAGTAGGAAATATTACAGCTAAAACAACTGTTCAAACACCAGGACAAGATGATGTTGTGTCAGAACCAAGCCCAATTAAGGAAGCAACAAATATTGCTCCAACAGCCAAAACTCAAACAGTAGGGCTTAACGAGAAACCGAATGCTAAGAACAGTATTGGTAATAATGGTGACCTTCCAAATGGCACAAATTACACATGGAAGACTACACCAGACACTTCTACACCAGGTGACAAGCCAGGTGTCGTAACTGTTACCTATCCAGATGGTTCGACAATCGATGTCCCAGTAACAGTTAAGGTGACTCAAGTATCTGACGATTACACACCGAAGTATGAAGATGGCAGTGGAAAACCAGGTTCTAAGGTTGAAATTCCATTGAAAGAAGAAAATGGAAAAGACATTCCAGCCAAAACAACATACGTAAGTGATCAACCAGGTGTTATCGATGTAGATGACAAAGGAAAAGTCACTGTGACAATTCCAAAAGATAAGAATCCTGGAGATAAAGTCACAGGTAAGATTACAGTCACATATCCAGACGGCTCAACAGAAGAAGTCCCTGTAACTGTAACAGTAACTAACCGTGATAAAGACGATTACACACCGAAGTATGAAGATGGTAGTGGAAAACCAGGTTCTAAGGTTGAAATTCCATTGAAAGAAGAAAATGGAAAAGACATTCCAGTCAACACAACATACGTAAGTGATCAACCAGGTGTTATCGACGTAGATGACAAAGGAAAAAGTCACTGTGACAATTCCAAAAGATAAGAATCCTGGCGATAAGATCACAGGTAAGATTACAGTCACATATCCAGACGGCTCAACAGAAGAAGTACCGGTAAATGTAACGGTAACTAACCGTGATAAAGACGATTACACACCGAAGTATGAAGATGGTAGTGGAAAACCAGGTTCTAAGGTTGAAATTCCATTGAAAGAAGAAAATGGAAAAGACATTCCAGTCAACACAACATACGTAAGTGATCAACCAGGTGTTATCGACGTAGATGACAAAGGAAAAGTCACTGTGACAATTCCAAAAGATAAGAATCCTGGCGATAAGATCACAGGTAAGATTACAGTCACATATCCAGACGGCTCAACAGAAGAAGTCCCTGTAACTGTAACAGTAACTAACCGTGATAAAGACGATTACACACCGAAGTATGAAGATGGTAGTGGAAAACCAGGTTCTAAGGTTGAAATTCCATTGAAAGAAGAAAATGGAAAAGACATTCCAGTCAACACAACATACGTAAGTGATCAACCAGGTGTTATCGACGTAGATGACAAAGGAAAAGTCACTGTGACAATTCCAAAAGATAAGAATCCTGGCGATAAGATCACAGGTAAGATTACAGTCACATATCCAGACGGCTCAACAGAAGAAGTCCCGGTAAATGTAACGGTAACTAACCGTGATAAAGACGATTACACACCGAAGTATGAAGATGGTAGTGGAAAACCAGGTTCTAAGGTTGAAATTCCATTGAAAGAAGAAAATGGAAAAGACATTCCAGTCAACACAACATACGTAAGTGATCAACCAGGTGTTATCGACGTAGATGACAAAGGAAAAGTCACTGTGACAATTCCAAAAGATAAGAATCCTGGCGATAAGATCACAGGTAAGATTACAGTCACATATCCAGACGGCTCAACAGAAGAAGTCCCTGTAACTGTAACAGTAACTGACCGTGATAAAGATGTTTACACACCGAAGTATGAAGATGGTAGTGGAAAACCAGGTTCTAAGGTTGAAATTCCATTGAAAGAAGAAAATGGAAAAGACATTCCAGTCAACACAACATACGTAAGTGATCAACCAGGTGTTATCGACGTAGATGACAAAGGAAAAGTCACTGTGACAATTCCAAAAGATAAGAATCCTGGCGATAAGATCACAGGTAAGATTACAGTCACATATCCAGACGGCTCAACAGAAGAAGTCCCTGTAACTGTAACAGTAACTAACCGTGATAAAGACGATTACACACCGAAGTATGAAGATGGTAGTGGAAAACCAGGTTCTAAGGTTGAAATTCCATTGAAAGAAGAAAATGGAAAAGACATTCCAGTCAACACAACATACGTAAGTGATCAACCAGGTGTTATCGACGTAGATGACAAAGGAAAAGTCACTGTGACAATTCCAAAAGATAAGAATCCTGGAGATAAGATCACAGGTAAGATTACAGTCACATATCCAGACGGCTCAACAGAAGAAGTCCCGGTAAATGTAACGGTAACAAATCAAGATACTGAAACACCAAGTGAGATTGAAATCACACCAAATGATTCTCAAAATGTATTGCCAAATACAGGAACAGAATCAAATGCTGACTCTTGCATCTCTAGGACTTCTTGGACTATTGAGTGGATTTGGACTTGTAGCTCGCAAGAAAAAAGAAGACTAAAAATTTAGTCAAATGAACATTCATTCTTTTGTATTGTAAAGATAAACTAGATTAATTCTGGGAATCGTGTTAGTCATAAAATACAAAGAATGTTTAGATAAAAAAAGCGAACAATGCTAGGATTTTGTTAAACGGAATTCTAAGTATTGTTCGCTTTTGTGGTATAATAATTACTATGCAGAAGAAACCAACGTCAGCCTATGTGCACATCCCATTTTGTACCCAGATTTGTTATTATTGTGACTTTTCAAAAGTTTTCATCAAGAATCAGCCAGTTGATAGCTATTTGGAGCATCTGCTGGAAGAGTTTCAATCTTATGATATTCAAAAGTTGTCAACCCTCTACATTGGTGGTGGCACACCCACTGCTTTGTCAGCGCCGCAACTAGAGGTGTTATTGGATGGATTGACTAAAAACTTGGACTTGTCTGTCTTGGAAGAGTTGACCATTGAAGCCAATCCAGGCGACTTGGATGCGGATAAGATAGCTGTTTTGAAGAACTCGGCTGTCAATCGTGTTTCGCTAGGTGTGCAGACCTTTGACGACAAGATGCTGAAAAAGATTGGGCGCAGTCATTTGGAGAAAGATATTTATGAAAATATCGACCGTCTGAAACTGGCTGGTTTTGACAATATCTCCATTGATTTGATTTATGCGCTACCTGGTCAGACCATGGAGCAGGTCAAGGAAAATGTGGCTAAGGCCATTGGGCCTGATATTCCCCATATGAGTTTGTATAGCTTGATTTTAGAAAACCATACGGTCTTTATGAACCGTATGCGACGAGGGAAATTGCCTCTGCCTAAGGAGGAACTGGAAGCTGAGATGTTTGAGTACATCATCGCAGAGCTGGAGCGAGCTGGTTTTGAGCATTATGAGATTTCTAATTTCTCCAAACCCGGTTTTGAAAGTCGTCACAATCTCATGTACTGGGACAATGCTGAGTACTATGGCATCGGTGCTGGGGCATCTGGTTATGTCAATGGCGTGCGCTATAAAAATCATGGTCCGATACGTCATTATCTCAGTGCGGTTGAGGAAGGCAATGCTCGTATCACAGAAGAGCACCTGAGTCAAAAAGAGCAAATGGAAGAAGAGATGTTCCTGGGCCTTCGCAAGAAATCAGGGGTCTCTATGGCGCGATTTGAGGAAAAATTTGGACGGTCTTTCGATGGACTTTATGGAGAAATTGTCAGAGACTTGGTTCAACAAGGTCTCATGCAAATAGAGGGTGACCGAGTTCGCATGACAAAAAGAGGTCTCTTTTTAGGAGACACCGTAGCAGAACGATTTATTTTGGAGTAGAATGATGGGCTTAACTTATCAAATGAAAATGAAAATTCCTTTTGATATGGCTGATATGAACGGTCATATCAAACTTCCAGATGTGATTTTGCTATCCCTACAAGTTTCAGGGATGCAGTCGATTGAACTGGGAGTTAGTGATAAGGCAATTTTTAGAAGAGCTATAATCTGGTCTGGATTATCACAGAATATGATATTGAGGTACTCGTTTGCCTCGTTTTTGCGGGAAGAAATCACTATCGAGACGAAGCTCTGAGCTATAATCGACTCTTTTTGCTACCGTCAGCTCTACCATTTATGATGAAGCAGGACAGGAACTCATCGCATGATGGCGACCTTTGTTCTCATGGATCGAGACAGTCGAAAAGTTCAGCTGCTGTCGAACCTGAGATTGTGGTCCTTACCAGTCTGATTTTTGATAAAAAGCTCATCCAGTGGACCAAAGTATGAGCCTTTGGAAGAGCCAGTCAGCAAGGATTACCATGTTCGTTTTTACGACTTGGATATGAATGGCATGTCAATAATAGTAAATACTTGGACTGGATTTTTGAGGCTCATGGGAGCAGATTTTTTGACCCAGTATATTCCCAAGAAAATCAACCTTAAGTATGTCAAGGAAGTTCGACCAGGTGGGGTGATTACATCGGCTGTTGAACGGACTGAACTGGAAAGCAAGCATGAGATCTACGAGCGACGGAGCTACCAATGCCAAGCTATCATCACCTGGCAAGAAATAAAAAGGATTTGAGGAAAAAATATGAAATATAAAAGGCTATTTCTAATTGATTTAGACGGTACTATTTATAAGGGGAAAGACCGAATCCCAGCAGGAGAGGCTTTTGTTCATGAATTGCAAAAAGCGTGATATTCCTTATCTCTTTGTAACCAACAATACAACCCGCACCCCAGAGAGTGTTCAGGAGATGTTGGCTCAGAATTTTAATATTGATACGCCCCTATCGACTGTCTACACAGCGACTTTGGCGACTATCGACTATATGAACGACTTGGGGTCTTGAAAAAGACCGTCTATGTCATCGGAGAAGCAGGGCTTAAGGAAGCCATCAAGGCGGCTGGTTATGTGGAAGACAAGGAAAATCCTGCCTATGTGGTAGTAGGCCTGGACTGGCAAGTTGACTATGAAAAATTTGCGACAGCAACTCTTGCGATTCAAAAGGGAGCTCACTTTTATCGGAACCAATCCTGACCTCAACATCCCGACAGAACGCGGTCTTTTTGCCAGGTGCTGGTTCACTGATTACTCTCGCTTGAAGTAGCAACACGTGTGAAGCCTGTTTATATTGGGAAACCAAATGCTATCATTATGGACAAGGCGGTTGAGCACTTGGGTTTTGGAAACGTGAAGAATTAATCATGGTCGGAGATAACTACCGACTGATATCCGCTGGGATTGACAATGGTATTCCAACGCTTTTTGGTGACGACAGGTTTTTACCAAGGCAGAAGAAGTAGCAGACCTGCCAATCGCACCGACTCATGTGGTTTCCTAGTCTTGCGGAGTGGGATTTTGATGAAAACTAAACTGACCTTTTGAGCTCTATGCTCTTTCTCCTCTCCTTTCTATCCTTCTGACCATTTATCTAGGCTTGGGTCTTCTATCCTATGGAGAGTTCAGTGGTTGCACCTAACGAATCGAGTTTATCTAAAACCAGAAACTATTCAATACAATTTTCATATCTTGATGAATTATCTGACCAATCCTTTTTAGTCGGGTCTTGCAGATGCCTGATTTTCGTTCGTCAGCGGCTGGTCTGCACCACTTTGCGGTGGTCAAAAATCTCTTTCACTTGGTTCAGCTAGTAGCCCTAGTGACACTGCCAAGTTTTTACGTCTTTGTCAAAGGGATTGTGAAAAAGGGCTTTTTATCTCTATTCAGTAAGGGGCTTTTGCTCTAGTAGTCTTGCCTGTGCTGATTGGTCTTGGGGAGTTTTTGATTGGTTTTGACCAATTCTTTACTCTTTTCCATCAAATTCTCTTTGTGGGAGATGATACCTGGCTTTTTGACCCAGCCAAGGATCCTGTTATACTGATTTTGCCAGAGACCTTCTTCCTTCATGCCTTCCTCCTCTTTTTTGCCCTCTATGAAAGCTTCTTTGGCTATCTTTATCTAAAAAGTCGCAGGAAATAATACTAAAGATGTTCTTATTTTGAATAAATAAGTTAGGTATGTGATTCGAAAACTATTGTCAAGAATGAATTACTAAATTCAAAATGTATCAATCGTTCGCAAACAGTCTATTTTTCTTGAAAAATAGGCTCTTTTTCTAAAAATCGCTAGTCAAGCGCTTTATTTTTTTGTATAATGGAAGTAGCAAAGTATAGATAAGAAGAGAAAAGCATGATTACACTATTTCTATCACCGAGCTGTACTTCATGTCGTAAGGCAAAGGCCTGGCTAGAAAAACATAAGGTGCCCTTTGAGGAACACAATATTATGACCAGTCCTTTAACAAGAAAAGAATTGCAACACATCCTTTCCTTGACCGAAAATGGTACTGATGACATCATTTCAACTCGTTCAAAAATTTTTCAAAAATTGAATATTGATGTAGAGAGTATCTCGGTATCGGAATTACTTCATTTGATTGAGCAGTATCCTAGTCTTTTGCGTCGTCCAATTATTATTGATGCCAAACGCATGCAAATCGGTTTTAATGAAGATGAGATTCGTGCTTTTCTCCCTCGTAGTTACCGTAAGCAAGAACTAAAAGAAGCAAGAATGAGAGCTGGTATTAGTTAATGAACAAACAGTATAGTTACCCACTAGATTTGTCGTGGAGCACTGAAGAACTTGCTTCAGTGCTTTCTTTTTATAATGATGTTGAAGCTGCCTATGAAGGCAAGGTAGAGGCTAAAAAGTTACTGGACTCCTATAAGGGATTCAAGGCGGTCGTGCCAAGTAAGAGCGAAGAAAAACGTTTGGGACGAGAATTTGAAACAGTTAGTGGCTATTCGCTTTACCGAGCGGTTCAGGCTGCCAAGGAAAAAGGGGAAGGAAAGATTTCTCTTGGAAAGTAAATTTGAATTTGCCAAAAGCCTTGTCACACAGCAGCCAGCACATCCTGACCATATGCAGGAAGACTTGCATGTTGAAACCAAGTCCTCTCCAACAGATTTGGTGACCAGACTGGACAAGGAAGTTCAGGAACTCTTGGTTGGTGAGATTTTGTCCCGTTATCCTGAAGATAAGATTTTTGCTGAAGAAGGTTGTCTGCGAGCCTCGGTTCAAGAGGGCAAGGTTTGGGTCATTGATCCGATTGATGGTACCAATAACTTTGTAGCCCAGCAGGAAGATTTTGCTGTTATGGTAGCTTATTTTGAAAATGGTCGTGGACAGTTTGGTCTGATTTATGATGTGGTCAAAGGTGATTGTTACCATGGTGGTGGAGCATTTCCCGTTTGTATAAATGATAAGCCCCTAGCTCCTTTTAAAGCAAAACCACTTGGAGATTTTCTCATTGCAGGGAATAGTGGCATGCTGGAGACCAATGAATGGGGGCTGGCTGATTTGAGTCGAGAGGTCCCTTTCGGTGTCCGTGTCATGGGAGGCGACCATTAGTTTTGCCAAGATTTTGTTGTCAGGCGTTTGTTGACCTATGTTACTTATCTGCAACCATGGGATTATGCCGCAGCCTAGTATTTTAGGGGAAAGTCTGGGCTATCGAGTTGTGACCCTCATCTGGTCAAGCGCTTGATTTTCAAACCAGACAGCCGGTCATGATGCTACCTCTTGAGATGCAGGAGGAAATTCAGTCCTATATTTACGAAAGGAAAAGAACTTAAATGCAATTTCCAGAAGGATTTGTTGAAAAATATGAAGAGATACTAGGAGATGAGGCAAGAGATTTTCTTGCCTCTTTTGAGGAGGAAGCGGTTTCGGCCTTTCGGGTCAATCCTTTAAAAGAAGCGCCAGTTTCCTTTCCTGATGCTATTCCTCAAACCCCTTGGGGCCACTATGGGAAGGTTTCAGGGAAATCGCTTGAGCATGCTACAGGTTTGGTTTACTCGCAAGAACCCGCTGCCCAGATGGTGGCTCAGGTAGCCCAGCCCAGTCCTGGTATGAAGGTCTTGGACCTGGCTGCTGCACCGGGTGGCAAATCAACTCAACTAGCAGCCTATCTAGCTGGGGAGGGGCTACTGGTTTCCAATGAAATTTCAAGCAAACGGGCTAAGATTTTAGTAGAAAACATGGAGCGCTTTGGAGCGACAAATGTCGTGGTGACCAATGAATCTGCTGAGCGCTTGGCCAAGGTTTTTAAAGGCTATTTTGACCTAATTGTCCTTGATGCCCCTTGCTCTGGTGAAGGGATGTTTCGTAAGCAACCAGATGCTATGGACTATTGGAGCTTAGATTATCCAAGTCAATGTGCTAGTCTACAAAGAGAAATTCTAGCAGATGCAGTGACCATGCTAGCAGAAGGTGGTCGTTTAGTTTATTCAACCTGTACCTGGGCACCTGAGGAAAATGAAGAGATTGTCAATTGGCTACTGGAGGAGTATGATTTTGATTTGCTGCCAGTAGAGCATATCAATGGAATGGTAGATGGAATTGACCTGCCAGAAACGGCTCGGATGTATCCTCATCATTTTAAGGGAGAGGGTCAGTTTGTCGCTCATTTACAATTTAAAGGTGAAAATCCAGCCCCTAAATTTAAGACAAGTAAGAGCAATCTCAGCCGAGAACAAGTTACTTTGTGGCAGGAATTTGCCCAAAAACATTTGAAGGACAATCTAAGGGGAATCTTGCAGACTTTTGGTGACCAACTCTATCTCCTGCCAGAACTTTTGCCAGATTTAGGGAAACTCAAGATTGCTCGCAATGGACTGCATCTGGGAACCTTCAAGAAGAAACGCTTTGAGCCTAGTTTTGCTCTTGGTCTAGCCTTGAAACCAAGTCAGGTCAAACAGTCGGTTGAAATTGACCAAGAAGAGTTTGTAAAGTATGCGGCTGGAGAAACCGTTCAGCTGGCGGAAAGTCTGCCAAATGGTTGGTACCAAGTTTTGGTTCAAGGCAATGGTTTGGGCTTTGCTAAGGTGACTGGAAATGTTTTGAAAAATTATTTTCCAAAAGGCCTCAGATTCAAGTGAAAATGCTAGTCAAAGTAGCTTGTCTATGTTATAGTGGAAGTATGGATTTTTTCAAATTGTCTTTTATTTTAAGTCAAAATTTGTTGAGAAGGTAACTGAGCAAATTTCTAGTAAAATTAAGCTAGTAACTTCAGTTGGCTCCCAATTTTAAAAAAGAAAAACATAAATAAATAGTTGAAAAAATTCACAGCATTCACCAATATTTTCAAGGAGAAAAACAGTGAAAAAAAGGAAAAAACTCGCTCTATCCCTTGCGGCTCTTTTGCTGGCAGGTTCTTTGGCGGGATGTGCTAGCTGGATTGATCGTGGAGAATCCATGACAGCTGTTGGCTCAACGGCTCTTCAGCCCTGGTCGAAGCAGCAGCAGATGAATTTGGCTCTATGCACGTTGGAAAATCAGTCAACGTCCAAGGTGGAGGATCTGGTACAGGTCTGTCTCAGGTTCAATCTGGAGCCGTTGATGTAGGAAATTCAGACGTATTTGCCGAGGAAAAAGACGGTATCAACGCATCTGCTCTAGTGGACCATAAGGTAGCCGTAGCTGGCTTGGCAGTCATTGTAAATAAGGAAGTTGATGTTGAAAATCTGACAACTGAACAACTCCGTAGCATCTTCACAGGTCAAGTGACCAACTGGAAAGAAGTCGGTGGGAAAGACCTAGCCATTTCCATTATCAACCGTGCGGCAAGTTCTGGTTCACGTGCAACCTTTGATAGTGTTATCATGGATGGTCAATCTGCCGTGCAGAGTCAAGAACAGGATTCAAATGGGATGGTCAAAAACATTGTTTCCCAGACACCAGGAGCCATTTCTTACCTAGCCTTTGCCTATGTGGATGACTCGGTGAAACGCATGAAGTTGAATGGCTATGAGCCGATTGCAGAAAATGTTACAACCAATAACTGGCCTTTGTGGTCTTATGAACACATGTACACCCTAGGTCAGCCAAACGAATTGGTGGCAGAGTTTCTCAACTTTGTCCTCTCAGATGAAGCGCAAAGCGGAATCGTTAAGGGAATGGGCTATATTTCTGTTAAGGAAATGAAGGTTGAAAAAGATGCTGTAGGAACGGTGACAGCACTAGAAGGGAGTCAATAATGAATCAAGAAGAATTAGCTAAAAAATTACTTTCTCCCTCAAAGAACTCTCGTCTAGAGAAACTAGGAAAAGGCTTGACCTTTGCCTGTCTGTCTTTGATTGTCATCATTGTGGCCATGATTTTGATTTTCGTAGCCCAGAAAGGTTTGTCGACCTTCTTTGTCAATGGGGTCAATATCTTTGATTTCCTCTTTGGCCAAACTTGGAATCCTTCAGGTAAACAATTTGGTGCCCTTCCTATGATTTTGGGTTCCTTTATTGTCACAATCCTATCAGCCCTTATCGCAACTCCTTTTGCCATTGGTGCGGCAGTCTTTATGACTGAAGTCTCACCAAAAGGTGCTAGAATCTTGCAACCAGCCATTGAATTGCTAGTCGGGATTCCTTCAGTCGTGTATGGATTTATCGGTTTACAGGTCGTAGTTCCTTTTGTCCGTAGTGTCTTTGGTGGAACTGGTTTTGGGATTTTGTCAGGGATTTTCGTTCTCTTTGTCATGATTTTACCAACGGTAACCTTTATGACAACTGATAGCTTGCGTGCGGTGCCTCGTCACTACCGCGAAGCTAGTTTGGCTATGGGAGCCACTCGTTGGCAAACCATCTGGCGCGTGACCTTAAAAGCTGCGCGTTCAGGGATTTTTACAGCAGTGGTCTTTGGGATGGCGCGTGCCTTTGGTGAGGCCTTGGCCATTCAGATGGTGGTCGGAAAACTCAGCTGTTGTCCCAACTCATTGACAACACCTCTGTCGCGACCTTGACCTCTGTCTTGACCATGGGTATCGGAAATACTGTTATGGGAACAGTTGATAATAACGTTCTCTGGTCACTGGCCTTAGTCTTGCTCTTGATGAGTTTGGCCTTCAACAGTGTGATTAAATTGATTACGAAAGAAGAAAGAGGAAAGAAAAACTATGCACGCTAAGAAATTAGATAAAATTGCAACAGCTGTCCTCTACTCGATTGCAGGAATTATTGTTGCCATCTTGGCATCCTTGATTCTTTATATCTTGGTTCGTGGTTTGCCCCACATCTCTTGGTCTTTCTTGACTGGCAAATCATCTTCTTACCAAGCAGGCGGAGGGATTGGAATTCAGCTCTATAATTCCTTCTTCCTTTTTGGTCATTACCTTGATTATCTCTACTCCATTGTCTATGGGGGCTGGGATTTTCCTAGCTGAATATGCCAAAAAAGGTCCTGTGACCAATTTTGTCAGAACCTGTATTGAAATCTTGTCTTCACTTCCATCAGTGGTTGTGGGTCTCTTTGGTTATTTGATCTTTGTAGTTCAGTTTGAGTCATGGACTTTTCAATCATTTCAGGTGCCTTGGCCTTGACAGTTTTTAACCTGCCTCAGATGACTCGTAATGTTGAAGATAGCTTGAAACACGTTCACCATACGCGACTGTGAGGCTGGTCTGGCCCTTGGAATTTCTCGTTGAGACAGTTGTCCATGTCGTTATTCCAGAAGCCCTTCCAGGTATTGTGACTGGGGTCGTCTTAGCTTCTGGCCGTATTTTTGGTGAGGCTCCTGCCCTTATCTATACTGCAGGACAATCCGCTCCAGCTCTGGACTGGTCGAACTGGAATATTCTCAGTGTGACCAGCCAATCCTCTATCTTCCGTCAGCAGAAACCTTGGCTGTCCACATCTGGAAAGTCAATAGCAGAAGGAACCATTCCAGATGGAACCATCGTATCAGCAGGTTCTGCAGCCGTGCTCCTTATCTTTATCCTCATCTTTAACTTTGGAGCCCGCAAACTCGGAAGCTACCTACATAAGAAATTAACCGCTGCCTAAAGGAGAAGCCATGTCAAAATATAATTGGGATGAAAAGCATATCATCACCTTTCCTGAAGAGAAAGTGGCCCTCTCTACTAAGGATTTACATGTTTACTACGGTAAAAAAGAATCCATCAAGGGCATCGATATGCAATTTGAAAAAAATAAAATTACAGCCTTAATTGGCCCTTCTGGTTCAGGGAAATCAACCTACCTTCGCAGTCTCAACCGTATGAATGATACCATTGATATTGCCAAGGTAACAGGTCAAATTCTCTACCAAGGGATTGATGTCAACCGTCCAGAAATCAACGTTTATGAGATGCGTAAACACATCGGAATGGTCTTCCAACGACCAAATCCCTTTGCCAAGTCTATCTACCGCAATATCACTTTTGCTCATGAACGTGCAGGGGTTAAGGACAAGCAAGTTTTGGATGAAATTGTGGAAACTTCTCTTCGTCAGGCTGCCCTTTGGGATCAGGTCAAAGACGATTTGCACAAGTCAGCCTTGACCCTATCAGGTGGTCAGCAACAACGTCTTTGTATCGCGCGTGCTATCTCTGTTAAACCAGATATCCTCTTGATGGATGAACCAGCGTCAGCCTTGGATCCGATTGCGACAGCCCAGCTGGAAGAAACCATGTTGGAGTTGAAGAAGGACTTTACCATCATCATCGTGACCCACAGTATGCAGCAGGCTGCGCGTGCGAGTGACTACACAGGATTTTTCTACTTGGGTGACTTGATCGAGTACGATAAGACCTCTAATATTTTCCAAAATGCCAAACTACAGTCAACCAATGACTACGTAACAGGACACTTTGGATAGAAAGGAAACAGTATGACAGAAGCGATTTTACAGGTGTCAGACCTGTCCGTTTACTACAATCAAAAAAAGGCCTTGAATAGTGTTTCCCTATCTTTCCAACCTAAGGAAATTACAGCCTTGATCGGTCCATCTGGATCAGGGAAGTCAACCCTCCTCAAGGCTATCAACCGCATGGGGGATCTCAATCCAGAGGTAACCACAACCGGTTCGGTGGTTTATAATGGCCACAACATCTACAGTCCTCGTACAGATACAGTTGAATTGCGTAAAGAAATCGGTATGGTTTTCCAACAGCCCAACCCCTTCCCTATGTCTATCTACGAAAATGTTGTTTACGGGCTTCGTATCAATGGAGTTAAGGACAAGCAGGTTCTGGACGAGGCGGTAGAAAAAGCCTTGCAACGGGCTTCTATCTGGGATGAGGTCAAGGATCGCCTGCATGATTCAGCTATCGGACTTTCAGGTGGACAACAGCAACGTGTTTGCGTTGCCCGTGTTTTGGCAACTAGTCCTAAAATCATTCTCTTGGATGAACCGACTTCAGCCTTGGACCCTATCTCAGCTGGTAAGATTGAGGAAACCTTGTATGGTCTAAAAGATAAATACACCATGCTCTTGGTTACGCGTTCTATGCAACAAGCCTCTCGTATCTGACAAGACAGGATTTTTCCTAGATGGAGATTTGATTGAGTTTAACGATACTGCAAGAAGATGTTCCTCAACCCACAACACAAGGAAACAGAAGACTATATTTCAGGAAAATTTGGATAAGGAGATAAATGATGTTACGTTCTCAATTTGAAGAAGATTTAGAGAAATTGCACAACCAGTTCTATGCCATGGGACAGGAAGTGCTATCCCAAATCAATCGTACAGTGCGTGCCTTTGTTACGCATGACCGTGATTTGGCCAAGGAAGTCATCGAAGACGATGCAGAAGTAAACGAATACGAAGTGAAATTGGAGAAGAAATCATTTGAAATGATTGCCCTTCAACAACCAGTTTCTCAAGACTTGCGTACCGTTTTAACAGTCTTAAAAGCCGTATCTGACTTGGAACGTATGGGTGACCATGCTGTTTCCATTGCAAAAGCAGCCATTCGTATGAAGGGGGAACAACGTATCCCAGCTGTTGAAGAAGAAATCAAGAGAATGGGTCGCGATGTCAAGAACTTCGTCGAAGCAGCCCTTGAACTCTATCTGAATGGTTCAGTAGACCAGGCCTATGAAGTAGCAGCCATGGACGAAAAAATCAACCATTACTTTGATAGCATTCGTGACTTGGCTACGGAAGAAATCAAGAAAAATCCAGATGCTATCGTTACAGGTCGTGATTACTTCCAAGTGATTGCCTTCTTGGAACGCATTGGAGACTATGCCAAGAATATCTGTGAATGGGTTGTTTACTTTGAAACAGGTAAGATTGTCGAACTATAAAATAGATTTATTCTGTATAAAAAGGAGCTTGAAATCAACTGATAGCTCCTTTTATTGAATGAAAAAAATATTTTTAAGATAAAAATTCAAAAATCACTTGACAAGCATCTTGGATAGCGTTATAATTATACAAAATTAACAGAGAGGTTGTTTATTTATGAAATCAAAAAAATGGATATTTGTTTTATGTAGTTTTCTTGCAAGCTTCTTCTTAGTGGCTTGCCAGTCGGGTTCTAATGGTTCTCAGTCAGCTGTTGAGGCCATTAAGCAAAAGGGGAAATTAGTTGTGGCGACTAGTCCTGACTATGCACCTTTTGAATTCCAATCCTTAGTTGACGGAAAAACCAGGTAGTCGGTGCGGATATTGATATGGCCCAGGCTATCGCTGATGAACTTGGGGTGAAGTTGGAAATTTCAAGCATGAGTTTTGACAATGTCTTGACTAGTCTTCAAACTGGTAAGGCTGACCTAGCAGTTGCAGGAATTAGCGCTACTGACGAGAGAAAAGAAGTCTTTGATTTTTCAATCCCTTACTATGAAAACAAGATTAGTTTCTTGGTTCGTAAGTCCGATGTAGAAAAATACAAGGATTTAACTAGCCTTGAAAGTGCTAATATTGCAGCTCAAAAAGGGACTGTTCCAGAATCTATGGTCAAGGAACAATTGCCAAAAGCTCAATTGACTTCCCTAACCAATATGGGTGAAGCTGTTAATGAATTGCAGGCTGGAAAAGTAGATGCTGTTCACATGGATGAGCCTGTTGCGCTTAGCTATGCTGCTAAAAATGCGGACCTAGCTGTTGCAACTGTCAGCTTGAAGATGAAGGACGGTGAAGCTAATGCCGTTGCCCTTAGAAAAAATAGTGCTGATTTGAAAGAAGTGGTGGACAAGGTCATCCAAAAACTCAAGGATGACGGTACTTACCAAAGCTATCTTGAAAAGGCGGCAACCTTAACAGAAGTTGAAGAATAAGAAAAAGCAGAGTTGGAAGGTTATTCCAATTCTGCTTTTAAATAGTTTAAAACCTTTTCCAGATTTTCTAGGGATACCTTGGCAAATTGATAAGGACAGGTATCCAAGTAAGCCTCCTCAAAGAAGTCCAATTTCAGCTGACTGTGTTTGAGACTGGCGATTTTAGGATACTGTCTCAGGTCTAGCAATAAACCATCGTGAAGGGGATAATGAGGAAGGGGATAAGGCGTTTTCGTTAAGCTTTTCTCGAGTTGTTTTTGGTAGTCTTCCTGATTGGACAAGCGAGCTAGACGATTTTTCTCAAATAATTGACTGTCAATATAGAGTGACAGGGCCTTTTGCATGATGAGGTTGCTGTCGTAGTCTAGTATATTTTTGTAGGCAACAAAGGCTCTCTTGATAGCATTTGGAAGAATGAGCGACGTAATCCGCAGGGCTGGAAAGAGGCTAGTTGAGAAGGACTTGATATAAATAACGCGCTCTTCTGTATCCAGATAGTGGAAGGTCTGGCCCTTTTAGAGTCCAAATCCCCTAGATAGTCGTCCTCTACGATATAGACTCCATACTTGGCAGCTAAGTCAAGAATAGCCCGTTTGTCCTGTTCAGAATAGGAATGGCCTAGAGGATAGTGAAATCGAGGAATAGTGTAGAAAAACTTGATCTTTCCCGTTTGGAAATGCCGTTCAAGTTCCTCCAAGTCAATTCCATCAATGCCTCGTTCAATCGTTTGATAGTCCAGACCTTGAGCAATCAAGAGGCGATTCATCCGATGGTAGGTAGGCTGTTCGACCAAGATTTCCTTTGCTTGGCTTGGAAAGGAAATTTGAGAGAGGATAAAAAGGGCTTGTTGGGTCCCAGAAGTCAGTACTAGTTGGTCAGCCTTGCAGTAGAGAGCTTGCTCAAAGAGTAATTTGTGAATGGACTGTCTTAGGTCTTCTAATCCTTCCTGGTTGTCATAGTAGTTAAAAAGGTAGTTTTCCCGGCCAATCAAGGTTTCATTGACGCAGAGTCGGAAATCGTCATAGGCGCTGGCATGTTCATCTGTAACCTCGATTTCTAGGTCTTGGTGTTGCCCTTGTTCTAAACATAGTAGCCACTCTGAGGTTTGGCATAGAGGTATTGTTCGTGCCGTAATTCCAGCAGGGCTCGTTGAATGGTGTCCTTGCTACAGTGAAAGTCAAGGCTCAGTTGACGGATAGAAGGCAGTCGACTACCCGTCGGAAATCGTCCAGACTCGATACCATTTTTCAGATAGGAAACGACCTCTTGGTACTTGCTTTGTTTCTTCATTCCAGACCTCCCTTGATTTTGTTACATTGTACCCTTTTTTTTCCTTCTTGGCAATGTTTAGAGTGTTTCTCTCGTTCACATCTAGAGGCAAATGTGGTATACTTAGGAGTAACATTTATAGAATAACAGACAAGAAAGTGAATGGATAAGAACGTGCAGGAACCAGTGAAATTATTTCAATACAATACCCTTGGAGCCTTGATGGCTGGCCTTTATGGTGGGACCATGACAGTAGGAGAATTGCTAGAGCATGGTGACCTTGGTTTGGGAACCTTGGATTCCATTGATGGAGAATTGATTGTCTTGGATGGCAAGGCTTATCAGGCCAAAGGCTCAGGAGAGCAACCGGATGTTGTGGAGGTGTCACCAGATGCTCTTATTCCTATCGACGGTAGTACCGCATCAGGCAGAGGTCATTTTCCGCCAGCGCTTTGAGATGACAGACAAGGAATTGGAAGAACGAATTGAGTCTTATTATGATGGGGAAAATCTTTTCCGCTCTATCAAGATTCGGGGGGAATTTTCACATATGCATGTGCGCATGATTCCTAAGTCGACACCAGATACCAAGTTTGCTGATGTCGCAACCCATCAACCGGAATATAGTCGTGACAATGTGGCGGGAACCATCGTTGGTTTCTGGACGCCAGAGATTTTCCATGGAGTCAGTGTGGCAGGCTACCATCTGCACTTCATATCAGATGACTTGACCTTCGGTGGGCATGTCATGGACTTTGTCATCAAGGAAGGCATTATCGAGGTGGGAGCAGTTGACCAGTTGGATCAACGTTTCCGAGTCCAAGACCGTCAATACTTGTTTGCTAAGTTCATGTGACGAGATGAAAAAAGATATTGAAAAGGCAGAATAGGAGAAGAAAATGACCATTCATATCATTATTACCATGGTGCTGTTGCTGGCTTGATAGGGAGCATTTGGTATGCCAAAAAGAAATACCAGATTAATTTAGCTGTCTTGGGCTTGGGGGCTGTTGCCTTCTTTCTCTCTTCACAGATTCTAGAAAAATTGATTCATATCATAGTTCTTCATCCTCAAAAAGATGGAAGTATTGCTCTTTTACAGACCATCCCCTGGTTTATATTGTCTGTGGCCTAGCTTATGAGCGACTTTCTTTGAGGAAACAGCTCGTCTTATCTTCTTTAAAATGGTTGAAGAAAAAAAGAAACTTGGAAAAATCAGATGCCCTTGCTTATGGATTGGGGCATGGTGGTTTGGAATTGATTTTCTTAGGTGTTACTAGCCTCATCAATCTCTACATTGTTCTTTCGGCAGTTCAGACTCAGAATCACATGGGTCCTGAAATTGCTGTCTGAAAATATGTTGAAAACTATCCAGTCAGCTATCTGTCTGGCAAATTTATTTGCTTGCTTTTGAACGGATTTTAGCACTTGATTCCAAATGCTTTTAACTGTTTGGGTTTATCAAGGTGTTCGTCATAAAAACTGGTATATCTATTAGCGATCTATGGCCTTCATGCCTTCTTTGATCTTGTTCCATCTCTAGCTCAAGTAGGATGGATTACAAGTCCAGTCTTGGTTGAAGTCATTCTACTAGTTGAACTGTTCCTAGTTGCCTATGGAACTAAGGCAATCTTTTGCAAAAAATCATAAGAAAAGGGGAAGCCTCTCTTTTTGTTTAAAAGAATCCAAGATTTTTTTAGGGTCGTCAAATGGTCTTAAAAATGGTATAATGGAATGAATTTTGTAAAAGGAAGAGTGTCATGTCAGTAAAAGAAAAAATGCTTGAAATCTTAGAAGGGATTGATATCCGTTTTAAAGAACCCTTGCATAGCTATAGTTATACAAAAGTAGGTGGAGAGGCCGATTATTTGGTCTTCCCACGAAATCGTTTTGAGTTGGCTCGCGTTGTTAAATTTGCCAATCAAGAAAATATCCCTTGGATGGTACTTGGAAATGCCAGCAATATTATCGTCCGTGATGGTGGAATTCGTGGATTTGTCATCTTGTGTGACAAGCTCAATAATGTTTCCGTTGATGGCTATACCATTGAAGCAGAAGCTGGTGCTAACTGAATTGAAACAACTCGCATTGCCCTTCGTCATAGTTTGACTGGCTTTGAGTTTGCTTGTGGCATTCCAGGAAGTGTCGGTGGTGCTGTCTTTATGAATGCGGGTGCCTATGGTGGCGAGATTTCCCACATCTTGCAGTCTTGTAAGGTCTTGACCAAGGATGGAGAAATTGAGACCCTGTCTGTCAAAGATTTGGCTTTTGGTTACCGCCATTCAGCCATTCAAGAGTCTGGTGCAGTTGTCTTGTCAGCTAAATTTGCCCTTTCTCCAGGAACCCATCAGATTATCAAGCAAGAAATGGATCGCTTGACGCATCTACGTGAACTCAAGCAACCTTTAGAATATCCATCTTGTGGTTCGGTCTTTAAGCGTCCAGTTGGTCATTTTGCAGGTCAATTAATTTCAGAAGCTGGCTTGAAAGGCTATCGTATCGGTGGCGTAGAAGTGTCAGAAAAGCACGCAGGATTTATGATTAATGTTGCTGACGGAACGGCCAAAGACTACGAGGACTTGATTGAGTCTGTTATCGAAAAAGTCAAGGAACACTCTGGCGTTACTCTTGAGAGAGAAGTCCGTATTTTAGGTGAAAGCAAGTAAGAAGCTGTATTTGAAAAGCTGCTGCTATGTCATGGAAAGGGGGTGAAAGCCTATCGTTAGTGCAGAAGAATGTAGGCAGTTCAATCTCCTACACGAGGTAGTAGTGGCCTGACAGAGCCCTGATCTGTTAATCTATGAAAAAGAAGGAATAAATGACAATTGAAAAAACCAATTATTGAATTCAAAAACGTCTCTAAAGTTTTTGAAGACAGCAACACTAAGGTTCTCAAAGATATCAACTTTGAGTTGGAAGAAGGGAAGTTCTATACTCTTCTAGGCGCGTCTGGTTCAGGGAAATCAACTATCCTTAACATCATTGCAGGTTTGCTGGATGCGACGACAGGAGATATTTTACTGGATGGTGTCCGTATCAATGACATCCCAACCAACAAGCGAGACGTCCATACGGTCTTCCAATCCTATGCCTTGTTTCCACATATGAATGTGTTTGAAAATGTTGCCTTTCCACTCCGCTTGCGCAAGATTGACAAGAAAGAAATCGAGAAACGTGTGGCGGAAGTTCTCAAGATGGTTCAGTTGGAAGGATATGAAAAACGTTCCATCCGTAAACTCTCTGGAGGACAACGTCAGCGTGTGGCTATTGCCCGTGCCATCATCAACCAACCCCGTGTGGTTTTGTTGGACGAGCCTTTATCAGCGCTGGACTTGAAATTACGAACAGATATGCAGTACGAACTGCGTGAACTGCAACAACGATTGGGCATTACCTTTGTCTTTGTCACTCACGATCAGGAAGAAGCTTCTAGCTATGAGTGATTGGATTTTCGTTATGAATGATGGCGAGATTGTCCAGTCTGGAACGCCTGTGGACATCTACGATGAGCCAATCAACCACTTTGTTGCCACCTTTATCGGGGAATCAACTATCTTGCCGGGAACCATGATTGAGGACTACTTGGTTGAGTTTAACGGCAAACGCTTTGAAGCTGTTGATGGGGGATGAAGCCAAATGAGCCAGTAGAAGTCGTCATTCGTCCAGAGGACTTGCGCATTACCCCTGCCTGAAGAAGGTAAGCTATAAGTTAAGGTCGATACCCAGCTTTTCCCGTGGGGTTCACTAGGAAATCATCGCCTACGACGAACTCGGTAATGAAATGGATGATCCACTCAACTCGTAAAGGCCATTGTGGGTGAGGAAATCGGTTTGGACTTTGAACCAGAAGACATCCACATCATGCGTCTCAATGAAACCGAGGAAGAGTTCGACGCCCGTATCGAAGAATACGTGGAAATCGAAGAGCAAGAAGCAGGTCTGATCAATGCAATCGAGGAGGAAAGATGAAGAAAACAAGCTCTAAACTCTTTGTAGTGCCCTACATGCTTTGGATTGCCCTCTTTGTCCTAGCACCCTTGGTCTTGATTTTCGGTCAATCCTTTTTCAATATCGAAGGCCAGTTTAGCTTAGAAAACTATAAATCTTACTTTGCGTCACAAAACTTGACCTACCTAAAAATGAGCTTTAACTCTGTGCTTTATGCAGGGATTGTGACCTTAGTTACTTGTTCATCAGCCATCCGACGGCCCTCTTCTTAACCCGTCTTAAGCACCGTCAACTCCTGGCTCGTGCTGATCATCCGCCTACCTGGATCAATTTGCTCCTAAAGCCTATGCCTGTCGGTATCTTTGGTCAGAATGGCTCTATTAACCAATTCCTTGAATTTATCGGAATCGGTTCGCAACAGTTGCTCTTTACCGATTTCTCCTTTATCTTTGTCGCAAGCTACATCGAGCTACCCTTTATGATTTTGCCGATTTTCAATGTCTTGGACGATATGGATAACAATCTCATCAATGCCAGCTATGACCTCGGTGCGACCAAGTGGGGAGACCTTCCGTCATGTCATCTTCCCTCTGTCTATGAACGGTGTGCGAAGTGGAGTTCAGTCGGTCTTTATTCCAGCTTGAGTCTCTTCATGCTGACCCGTTTGATTGATGGGAACCGCGTTATCACCTTGGGGACAGCCATTGAGCAGAACTTCCTAACCAATGACAACTACGGTATGGGTTCAACCATCGGTGTTATTCTCATCCTGACCATGTTCATCACCATGTGGGTGACCAAGGAAAGGAGAGAACGATGAAAAAATTTGCCAATCTTTATCTGGGACTGGTCTTTCTTGTCCTCTATCTGCCGATTTTTTACTTGATTGGCTACGCCTTTAATGCAGGAAACGACATGAATAGCTTTACAGGCTTTAGCTTGAGCCATTTTAAAACCATGTTTGGCGATGGTCGCCTTATGTTAATTGTGACTCAGACCTTTTTCTTGGCCTTTCTGTCAGCCTTGATAGCGACCATTATCGGGACTTTTGGAGCTATTTACATCTACCAGTCTCGTAAGAAATACCAAGAAGCCTTTCACTCAATAATATCCTCATGGTTGCGCCTGATGTTATGATTGGTGCCAGCTTCTTGATTCTCTTTACCCAACTCAAGTTTTCACTTGGCTTTTTGACCGTTCTATCTAGTCACGTGGCCTTCTCCATTCCTATCGTGGTCTTGATGGTCTTGCCTCGTCTTAAGGAAATGAACGGTGACATGATTCATGCGGCCTATGACTTGGGAGCCAGTCAATTTCAGATGTTCAAGGAAATCATGCTTCCTTACCTGACTCCGTCTATCATTGCAGGTTATTTCATGGCCTTCACCTATTCGCTAGATGACTTTGCCGTGACCTTCTTTGTAACGGGAAATGGCTTTTCAACCCTGTCAGTCGAGATTTACTCTCGTGCTCGTAAGGGGATTTCGCTAGAAATCAATGCCCTGTCTGCCCTTGTCTTTCTCTTTAGTATTATCCTAGTTGTTGGATATTACTTTATCTCACGTGAGAAGGAGGAGCAAGCATGAAAAAACTCTATTCATTTTTAGCAGGAATTGTAGCCATTATCCTGGTCTTATGGGGAATTGCGACGCATCTAGACAGTAAAATCAATAGCCGAGATAGTCAAAAACTGGTCATTTACAACTGGGGAGACTATATCGATCCAGAACTCTTGGAGCAATTCACAGAAGAAACAGGAATCCAAGTCCAGTACGAGACCTTTGACTCCAACGAAGCCATGTATACCAAGATCAAGCAGGGTGGAACGACCTACGATATTGCCATCCCTAGTGAATACATGATTAACAAGATGAAGGACGAAGACCTCTTGGTTCCGCTTGACTATTCAAAACTTGAAGGGCTTGAAAATATCGGACCAGAGTTCCTCAACCAGTCCTTTGACCCAGGCAATAAATTCTCTATTCCTTACTTCTGGGGAACCCTGGGAATTGTCTACAATGAAACCATGGTAGATGAAGCGCCTGAGCATTGGGATGATCTTTGGAAGCCAGAGTATAAGAACTCTATCATGCTCTTTGATGGGGCGCGTGAGGTGCTGGGACTGGGACTCAATTCCCTCGGCTACAGCCTCAACTCCAAGGATACCCAGCAGTTGGAAGAAACAGTGGATAAGCTCTATAAATTGACTCCCAATATCAAGGCTATTGTGGCGGACGAGATGAAGGGCTACATGATTCAGAACAACGCTGCAATCGGCGTGACCTTCTCTGGTGAAGCCAGCCAAATGCTAGAAAAAAATGAAAATCTACGCTATGTGGTACCAACTGAGGCCAGCAACCTTTGGTTTGACAATATGGTTATTCCCAAAACAGTCAAAAACCAAGATGCAGCCTATGCCTTTATCAACTTTATGTTGAAACCTGAAAATGCTCTCAAAAATGCAGAGTATGTCGGCTATTCAACACCAAACCTACCAGCTAAGGAATTACTCCCAGAGGAGAAAAAAGAAGATAAAGCCTTCTATCCAGATGCTGAAACCATGAAACACCTAGAAGTTTATGAGAAATTTGACCATAAATGGACAGGCAAATATAGCGACCTCTTCCTACAATTTAAAATGTATCGGAAGTAGGAGTTAGCAGTTACGAAACGAATCAGTCAAGCTGGTTCGTTTTTTTAAAATAGAAGGCAATTTGTATAACTGTATATTTTCTATGATAGTTGCTTATTTGCTTGCCTAGTAGTATACTAAGTTTAACCTTACAGAAAGCGGTAACAAATAATGAAAGTATCTACTTTTTTTAAAAAAAGTTTCTGACCAACCTTTTTTGACTGTTCAGCAAACATATATACTATTTTATCTAAAGGATGGTTTGGATCGAAAATACCTAACAACTGAGTCTATATATTTGGTGATAGGGAAACTTTATATTTGCAAATATTTTGCGTAGCTATCTTTTAGCAATTCGAAAAACTGTGGGATAAAAAGTTGGGATAAAAAGAAAAATGGCAGTAAGAAAAAATATATCCTGAAAAAGTAATCGAAGATGTAGGAAATTGGTCTGATTCAAATGGGAGATGATTTCCAGTTGACGCAAGCTTAAAAACGTTATAATAAGAAAGTTGAGAATTGATTTTCACTTGTCTTAGTCCAGAGAAATGGCGGTGCTGTGAGCCATCTAAGCTAGGAAAGTCATGCTA
>BNJT01002177.1_pt1 | contig 50060 bp, 64 predicted proteins | sample 8540491 | NCBI WGS metagenome assembly BNJT01 (sample SAMD00202455, study PRJDB9452) | human saliva metagenome | host: Homo sapiens | reverse complement strand
AGCACAAGGTAGTAAAACCTAGAGAAGTATATATTAAAGAGTAAAGACACTAATAACAGGCTTGATTTCTGCATCAATTAGGAATCAAGTCTTTTTAATTAGTACAAGAACTACAACTGTCGTATAGTTGTTTTTGGAAAAATAGTGCACAATTCAATATAATTAGTGTGATGGTAAGTTATAAAACTGATATAGAATATCTTAGAGAGGAGATAAATTAATGATGAAAAAAATAATGATTTAATATCTAGAGAAGTTAAAAATTTCAGAAAATAAAGTTACCTTAGTGAATTTATTAAATGATTTTTGAGAATCTAAATAGTTTTAAAACATCATATGAATCGTCATAGAAATAATAAATATAGATATACAATTAATAATCTTTTTTTATATTCTTTTTGGCTTTTATTTTATTATATGTGGTAGTCACAGTGATTTCGTTTTTATAGAAAAAGTATATATTACAATTTTTATGGTACTAATAATTATATGTCTTGTGTTGTCATTATTTTGGATATGGTATCAAAAAGATAATTTTTAGGAACTATTCTATTGAGGATGATAAGAGAACGAGATAAAAGATTTTAAATTATTAGAGAGATATAAGATAAATTCTAATAATATCCAAACAGTAATTAACTACTATGAACTAATTTTTGGAACCAAAGAAAATCTTCGTTATTGAAACACCAATTGCAGATGGTTTGATTAAATTTGGGGGTTATTTCTCAACTCTCCTAGTAGGTATTATTATACCAAGCATTATCAAAAGAATATTTAGCTATAATACTATGAAAACCTATGCCTTCATTTTTTTACTACTATAATTTTTGGTTTTTATTTTGTGTGGTTATACTAAAACTATACTTATATTTAACTAAAAAGATAATTTTTATCTAAATTGCAAAAATTTGTATTTGAACTTAAGAAAATTAAGATTTTAGAAGAACTATAATTTTAACTATTTTGCGCAAAATAGCAGTTTAGATGAATAAAAAGTAAAAATAGAAGTTTAGATGAATAAAAGTAATTGACAAAAAGTAACTGACTATCATACTATTTCAACATAACAAACCGATGATTGGGAAATCAAACATACAAAAGCAACTTCTAGAGAGCGGGGATGGTGGAAACCTGCAGGCATGCGGTATGCAAATGGACCCATGAGGGCTTAAGGAACGCTTATGCAAGTATTTAAGACGCAATGTCAGCGTTAAAGGACAGAGAATGTGATTGCATTTTCAAAGAGAGAATAGTCAAAAGACTATTAAAAAAGGTGGTACCGCAGGTTAACGCTTGTCCTTTTGTGGGCAGGCGTTTTTGTATGTTATGACTGAAAATGCAGAGAGAAGGAGGATATATCACATGAAAAAGTTAGTACAGGTAATTTGTGTTTTATTATGCAGTATGATGATTAGGGTGTTCTTTGCCCTCTGCATCAAAAAGGATGCGAAAAAGTATGTGATCGTAAAACAATTAGATCATGCATCCATTGATGAAATTGCAGTCGCAATTGAAAATGAATTAAAAGAGTTAGATGAAACAGCAGATGTAGAAATCTATTCAGGTCAAAACGATCAATCTACATTGATGCAAATTGGCAAGCAAGCAGTAACAGATGGAGCAGATGTGATTATCCCAATTGGTACACTAGCAGCACAAACAATGGTTGTGGCAAGTGAAGATACAGAGATACCAGTGGTTTACGCTACAATTAGTGATCCAGAAGCAGCTGCATTAACGGAATTGATAGAGTAACAGGTACATCTGATGCACTCAATACAAAAACAGTTTGTTGATATGATGTTAAAACAAAAATCCAAACTTACAGACAGTTGGTTTACTCTATTCAAATTCAGAAGCAAACTCACAAAAACCAATTGCAGAAGTGAAAAAGATTTTAGATGAAAAGAAAATTAAATATATCGAAGCAACCGCAAATACAAGTCAAGAAGTAATCGCTGCCGCATCATCTCTTATCGCAAGTAAAGTAGATACAGTATTTACACCAACAGATAACGTAATTATGTCTTCTGAACTTGCTATCTATGAGGCATTTATGAATGCGAATATTCCACATTATGCAGGAGCAGATTCCTTTGTTAGATCAGGTGCATTTGCGACATGTGGTGTGAATTATACAGATGCTGGCGTAAAGACAGCTAAGCTTGCATATGAAGTCTCACAGCCAGGATTCAAAAACAGAAGAATTTATCACACTAGATGGTGGTATTATCACTGTAAATACAAGTAGCAGAGAAGTTAGGTGTAAACCCAGATATTTTCGAAAATTTTTGGACAAGTGTTAACAGTTGAAACAACAGGAAAGTAAAGGGATAGTATGCTAAGTATTTTTGCAAACTACTTTAGAATTAGGGAGCTTTATATGCATTTGTATCAATCGCTTTATTTATTAGTTACCGTCTTTTAGATATCGCTGATTTAACAACAGATGGAAGCTTTGTCCTAGGGTATGGCGATATCTGTATCTTGTGCATTTGTTGGTCATCCTATCTTAGGTATTTTATTAGGCATGCTTGCAGGTGGTGCTGCAGGTTATATTACAGCCTTTTTACAAACACGTATGGGTGTTCCATCCATTATTTCAGGAATCATTACAAGCACGGATTATACACAGTTAATCTATTTCAGTCATGGGATGAGTCAAGCCAAATATCACTCTTAAAACAAACAACAGTATTTTACAATCTAAAGAAAATAAATATTGGTGGCAGTTGGTATGCTAGCATATTCGTGATTGTCTTTATTAGTTGTATGCATAGATTCTCTTACGTTTATTCTTATCAACTAGACTAGGATTATCGTTGCGTGCAACAGGAGATAATCGATGCGATGGTAACGGCATCTAGTGTAAATGTCAAAAATATGATTACGCTTGGACTAGTCACAGCTAATATGTTAGTTGGTCTGAAAGTGGAGCACCTCGTTGGACAGTTTAATAAGACAAAGCGATATCAATGCTGGTACTGGTATTGTGGTGGTTGGACTTTGCTTGCTTGATCATTGGTGAATCACTAATACATGGTAGAAAATCATTATCACGAAATTTAACAGCATGTTTTTGTTGGTAATGTTGTATATCGAATGATTTATGCGGTTATTTTGCAGACAAAGATCATCAACGTGCAATCATTAAAACTAGTGATAGCTTTGATTGTCGCACTTGCAGTAGCAGCACCGACAATCAAAAAGAACTCTTTACATATGAAAGGGAGATAACAAATGCTAGATATACAAAATCTTTCCGTTACATTCAATGCAGGGAAGTATTGATGAAAAATGTACTTCAAGATTTGAATTTACATGTTGAAAACAGGTGAATTTATTTGTATCGATTGGCTCAAATGGAGCAGGTAAATCCACTATTCTGAATACCATTGCTGGTAGTATCATCCCAGATAAAGGTAAGATTCTTCTGGATGATATTGATATCACTTATGTCAAAGAGTATCAACGAGCAAGTTATATTGGACGTCTATTTCAAGACCCTCTAAAGGGTACTGCACCGAATATGACAATCGAAGAAAATCTAGCACTTGCATGTTTAAGTGCAAAGGAAAAGAAATCACCATTTTCTTGGATTACAAACAAAGAACGTGAACTATTCAAAGAACAGCTTAAATGCTTGATATGGGACTTGAAGATCGCACGCATACGCTAGTCGGAAATCTTTCTGGAGGACAGCGCCAAGCGTTAACATTATTAATGGCAACGATTGTACCACCAAAGTTATTATTGCTAGATGAACATACAGCTGCACTAGATCCAAAGGCAGCTGCAAAAATCATGAAACTTACCCAAGAGATTGTTAAAAAGCATCATATTACATGCTTGATGGTAACCCATCAGATGCAGCAAGCTCCTTGAAGTTGGTGATCGTACAATCATGATGAATGATGGTCATATTGTAATAGACATCAAAAGGCGAGCAAAGAGCAAACATGTCAGTTTATGACTTAATGAAACGCTTCCACGCAAATACAGGAAGTGACCTCGTAGATGATCGTATCTTACTTGCAAAATAAGTGTAACTATATAAAAACAGAGATGATACTTAAATAAAACGAATAGGATGCGAATTCTATATTGTGTACAGATTATCATTTGAGTAAATGTATACGCGATAAGTGAAGATTTAATCGATGCTATTATGTTTAAAAAGTGAGAATAAGAACTAAAAGTAGTATTCATTACAATTTTAAATTTAAACTATACGACTCATAGGGGCGATTAAAGTAGTGTGACCTATCAGTTATAAATAAAATAGGGATGTACAAAAAAGTTGTTATGTATGCATAACAACTTTTTCGATTTAGAATGTAATTATAAAAATGAGGGAGATATAATGAACGATCGTGCAAGTCAGATTTTTAAATCTGTTAATTAAAAAATCCAGATTATAAAGTTTCTAATATTGAGAAACTTCTAGATTTGACACGTCGTCAAGTCAATTATTCTCTAAGTCAAATCAACAATGACTTGGTTCAAAATAATCTTCCTGTGATCACAAAAAATGCTGATGGTTCTATCGTTAGTACCAAAAAGAAATACTCAGTTTTATTCACAGCGTTCAGCAGATACATCAATGGTATTCTATTCTGAGAAAAGAAAGAATCGATATTATCTGTCTGTTCTTAGCGGTTAGTCATGAGGATGTATCGCTAAATCATTTAATGGATGTACTTAAGGTTAGTAAAAAAATACCATTGTGAAATGATATAAAACAAGCTAATGAATCTATAGATGAATATGGTTTGCATATTAAATATAATCGAGTTCAAGAGCTATGACATTACTGGAAATGAATTTCAAATCAGAACATTAATTGAAGATATTATCCAAAGAAATATTACATATAAAGAGATTTTTCGATATTAGATCGGTACTTTAAATTTAGAAAAAGATAAAGCAATTCATCTAATTAGCGAAGTTGAAAAAGAGTTGTTTGTAAATTACTCAGATGAATCATTTGATTTTATGGCTAAACGTATTCACTTATGTTTTTCTATCGTATTAAAAATAAGCAAATACATTTAAATGATCAAAATTGGAAAACTTGTAAAAGAGTAGTAAAGAGTATGGAGTAATACAGAAACTACTTAGGGATGAAAACCCTACGTAAAGATAGTGAATGGATTAGTCTGATGTTTATGGCTTCAAAATGTATATGTTAGTGAGAAGTCGGATCTTATCTTAGTTGAGAGTGATTTGTTCTCACTTGTTCATCAGATGGTAGAACGATTTTAAACAGTTGACTTTGATTGAAATTGAAGACCAAGGTAAGTTTGAAATTCGCTTATTTAATCATTTTGACGACCTGCATGTTTTCAGAATTATGTTCGACATCAAAATTCATGATTATTATAGTGGGTTAGTAAATAGTGATTATGATGTCGTAAAAGCAAATTATTGGAGATTTGATTAAACCAATTGAAGAATACATTGGAAAGAGATTCTCGAATGATGAACTTGAATTATTGACGCTATATTTTGGATCACAACTACGTCAAGAACAGGATATTGCACCAAAAGCTAGAGCGGTAGTTGTATGCTCGAATGGATTGATAGTATCACGTATGATGCTTGAAACTTTGCGAGGAGTATTTCCAGAGATACACTTTTTAACATCGCTATCAATTCGTGAATTTGAAAAGTTTGGTTCTGATTATGACATTGTATTTACAACTGATCCAATTCAAACAAACATTAATCAATACATTATCAATCCCAATTATGTCGAAGGATGAGCAATCACGATTACGTGATAGGGTCTTAAGTGATCTAGGTATTACAAGCCCAGAAAAAGCGTATTAAGGAATTGATTCGAACAATTGAAAAATATGCAAAGATAGAAGACATGCAAGCATTGAAAGATGAATTAGAAGTATTATTGCAAAACATCGTCCAAAAATACAAATGAAAGATAAAGATGCTTTGACCAGGATTAATGCACTATTTACATCAGGATTGGCTACAAATTACTGATAAAGAACTTGATTGGAAAGATGCAATCCGATATGCGTTTGAACCAATGCGTAAAGTGAAAGCAATCAATGATCAGTATATCGATAAAAACAATGCAAAGCTTTGATAATCAGCTCTCATATAGTTTCTTTTGGAACGGAAGCTGCAATTCCGCATGCGGATGAAAAGACACTGATTTATGAAGAATTTATCGGATTTACAGTCTTTAGGAAACCTATTCAATTTCCAAATGGAAATCTGGTACATGTGATTGCGCCAATTGCAATTCTTAATACATCTAAACATATCTATGCTGTAAAAAGTTAGCAGAGATAGTTATGAGCAAAGAAAATATAGACTGATTATTGGCTTTTACTAATGAAAGTGCACTATACCAAGCATTTATAGAAAGGGATTGGTTATGAAATTAGAAGATTACGGTAAATTTACAGTCATCATGCGTGGCTACACGCTAGAGCGAGCAGATCGAATTATTCATGTATTACGTGAATACAAAAGAGCACTTTGTAGTTGAAGTGACAATGAATTCCACAGGAGCTCTTGATATGATTCGCACATTAAGTAAAAAGTATCAAGGTCAAATTCATATTGGAGCAGGTACTGTTAAAACTTTAGAAGATGCAAAGAGTGCAATTGATGCTGGTGCAGAATTCTTATTATCTCCAATTGGTTTTTACAAAAAGAAATGATGGAGTACACAAAAGCACACGAAATTCTTGCAATCCCTGCTGCTATGACACCTACTGAGATTCAAAACGCAATTTAATATGGGTGCAGACATTGTAAAAGTATTCCTGCAAGAACAGTTGGTCCAAAAATTCTTCAAGGATGTTCAAGCTCCATTAGGGAAAACTAAGACTTATGGCAGTTGGTGGTGTTGGAGTAAATAATTATCAAGAATTCTTTGATAATGATTGCCAATATGTTGGTATGGGGAACAGGCATGTTTGGAAACTTAAATTTAGATACAGCCTCTGACGAAGAAATTCGTATAGTTCTAGATACATATCTAACTAAGTAGGAAAGGGGAAAGAGATATGAGTATCAATGTTGTTGTAACAAAAGAACTTGTATTTCCACAAGTAGAAGCGTCTACAAAAGAAGAAGTAATTTCTTTACTAGCAAATGCTTTGGAGAAACAAGGTTTCGTAAAAAGACATATAAAGATGCAATTCTTGTAAGAGAAAAAGAGTATCCAACAGGATTACCATCAACAAGTCCTGTTGTGGCAATTCCACATGCAGACAATAACCTTGTTAATACTACTTCCATTGCAGTTGCAGCATTAAAAAATCCAGTTAAATTCCATAACATGGAAGAGGTAGACCAAACGGTGGATGCACAAATTGTAATCATGATGGCAATTGCTGAACCTCATGGACAAATTGAAATGTTACAAAGAATTATTGGTTTTATTCAGAATGATGAAGCAAAAATAAAACTCGTTCATTTTCTGTTAATAAAGAAAAATCTTAGAAGTAATACAAGAATCAATTTTTAAAGGAGGAATAAAATGAAAAAGATTCTAGTTGCTTGTGGTAATGGTATTGCCACATCTACAGTAGTCGCAACAAAAATGAGGCAGTTCTTAGAAGAGAAAGGTCAGCAAGTAACAATTACACAATGTAAATTAATGGAAGTTCCAGGTAAGGTTGCTGATTATGATCTGCTAGTTACAACTGGACAATTCGGTGGAGATGCACATGGAGTAAAGCTGATTAAAAGCTATGCCACTTCTTACAGGTATTGGTGCCGATGCTGTATTAAATGAGATTTTAGAAGTAGTTAAAGAATAATAAAAGACAAATCAGGAGATAGATAATATGAATATTATAATGGATGTATTTAATTTTCTTTATTCGTGCTGGTGCAACAGTTATGCTACCAGTTATCATTACAATTATTGGTTTAATCTTTGGTTTAAAACTTTCCAAAAGCATTTAAGTCAGGGTTTAACACTTGCAATTGGTTTTGCTGGAATTAAGTTAATTCTCGACTTCATGACATCAAACGTAGGACCAGCTGCTAAAGCAATGGTTGAACGTACAGGTGTTGTACTGGATGCATTAGATGTAGGTTGGGGTTCTATCGCTGCAGTCACATGGGCTTCACCAATCATTGCAATCTTAATCTTTACTATCTTATTAGTTAACATCATTATGTTAATCTTGAAGGTTACAGATACATTAGACGTAGATATTTGGAACTACCACCACATGGCAATTGTAGGTGTTATGACTTACTTTTGTAACAAAGAATATCTTCCTAGGTGTTGGTGCAAGTATTGCAATGGCTATCATTACATTCAAAGTTGTCTGACTGGTCACAAGGTGCTGTAGAAGAGTTCTTTGGAATTCCAGGTGTAACATTGCCAACTGTATCTGCATTATCATCACTTATCATCGATGGCCAAATGAACTGGGTTATTAGATAAGATTCCGTTCATTCGTGATTCTAAGTTCTCAGTTAAAGATGCACAGAAGTATTTAGGCTTTCTTTTGGAGATCAGATGATTATGGGTGGTATCATCGGTTTAGCAATTGGTGCATTAGCAGGATATGACTTAACTGCAATATTAAAAACTAGGTGTTAGTATGTCAGCAGTATTAGTGTTAATTCCAAAGATGACAGCTCTATTTCATGGAAGGTTTAATGCCAATCTCTGACGCTGCTCAAAAGTGGTCTCAAGAACGTCTAAAGGGCAGAAATGTATTTATCGGTTTGGATGCTGCTGTTGTAGTAGGTAACCAAGACGTAATTACAACTGCTTTTAATTATCATTCCTTTAACAATCGCTATGGCATTAGTATCTACCAGGCAACCGTGTATTACCATTTGCAGACTTTAGCTGTAGTTCCATTCCGTGTAGCAATGGTTGTTGCTGTAACTCGTGGTAACTTATTGAAGAATATTATTATTGGTTTAACGATCACAGCTTCCCTTACTATGGTGTGGTTCGCAACTGCTCCAGTATTAACATCAATTGCTCAATCAGTTGGTATTGACCTTGGTACAAGTGCAATCTTTATCTCATCATTTGCAGCTACTGCAATGATTCAGAGTTACTTAGTATTCTTAGCATTTACAGTTAATCCCAGTAATTGGTATTCCTGCATTAATTGTGGTATCTGCTGTTTACTGGTACTTCATTGAATATAGAGGCATGAAGAATAAGCAACAAGCTTAAGGAGGGAAGTATTTTGAAAATTACTGAAATCGAAATATTTAGAGTCAAAACCAAGATGGATTTTCTGTAAAGTTTCAACTGATGCAGGAATTTCTGGTTGGGGTGAAATGATCTCTGGAACGAAGACAGAAACTGTAGTTGCAGGAGCCTATGAAATTGGTAATCGTGTTTTTAGTTGGACAAGACCCATTTGATATTGAACGTCTATGGCAACGTATGCATCGTTCATTCTTTAGAGGTGGCTCAATCCAAGGAACAATCGTTTCTGGCTTTGAAAATGGCATTGTGGGACATCAAAGGTAAAGCTCTTAATGTTCCAGTATGGCAATTATTAGGTGGTAAAGCACGTGATCGTATCAAGGTATATTCTTGGATCGGTGGCGACCGTCCACAGGATGTAGTTGCTCAAGCACAAGATAGAGTTGATCGTGGATTTGATTCTATTAAAATGAACGCTACAGAAGAACTACATTACATTGATAGTTACGAGAAAGTACAAGAAGTAGTTGAACGTGTTAAGTCATTACGAGAGACATTTTGGCTATAAACTAAATATCGGTATTGATTTCCATGGTCATGTACATAAGCCAATGGCAAAGATTCTTGCTGAAGCATTAGAACCATATAAATTAATGTTCTATGAAGAAGTAGTATTGCCAGAGAACGAAGAAGCATTTAAGGGATATTTCCTTAAGAGTTTCTACACCACTAGCAACTGGTGAACGTCTATATACACGTTGGGCATTTAAGAATTTGATTAAAGCAAGGTGCAATCGATATCTTACAGCCAGACGTAGCTTTTAGTTGGTGGAATCTAGAAACAAGAAAAATTGCAGCAATGGCAGAAGCATTTGATATGGCAGTAGCACCACATGCTCCATATGGACCAATTGCTTTAGCAGCGACACTACAAGTAGATACATGTACACCAAATGTGTTTTTATTCAGGAACAATCTTTAGGTATTCACTACAATAAAGGATTTGATTTATTAGACTTTGTTGTAAATAAAGAGATGTTCTATTACAAAGATGGATACTGTGAAATTCCTACAAATCCAGGCTTAGGAATCATTCTTGATGAAGAGAAGATTCGTAAAGTTTCTGAGGAAGGACTTGTTTGGACAAATCCAAACTGGGAACATTACGACGGTACTATCGCAGAGTGGTAATCTAGAAAGAAGGATTTTACGATGGAGTTTATGATTATAGCTGTCCCTATTATTTGGGTATACAGTTTATTACTATCTTCAAATGAAGAATATAGAAGCTAAATCTAGAAACTCAATGGTTCGTAGAATCCTTCTGATTGTGATTGGTCTTGTGTTCTTCTATCTTGCAATAGTAATGATGGAGGATAGACCAACACTAGTGGTTATTGGTATTCTTCTAATTCTGATTGCATTTCAATCAGAAGGGATATCAAAAAGATAAAGTTATCAAATTTGGTATTCTCAATGGTGAATTTGTAGAGTATAAAAATAGTTTTGATTCATAGAGATGATAAAGGATGTTCTTTAGAATTTATATCACCATCACGCAGAGTTGATACAACTTTTATATTTTGATCAAAATCCAGAAATATTAGAAGAATTCTTAAAGCGTAATGCTCTGTAAGAAAATTCAATATCGCTATGCATTAGATACAGAAAATTCAAAGAAAAAAATAAAGCTTTTAAAACATGCATCCACTATTTGGTGGATGCTTTTTAAAAGCAACTAATTTTTGAATATTGCAGTTGTTTAAGAAAAACCTTGCAGATACGCAAGTTATCTATTTATGATGAAATATGAATAGGTTATAATAGTTGTAATGATGGAGAACGTGTTATGGAACAAGTATCATATAAAAAGTTATTTTAAATTACTTATTGATAAGGATTTAAAGAAGACTGAATTTGGTGCAAAGGCAGGTATTAGTCAGAATACGTTAGCTAGAATGGGAAAAAGGACAATTCATTTCCATGGAACTTCTAGTGCGTATTTGTAAGTATTTAAATCTGCACATTTGATGATGTGGTAGAGATAATCAATAAAGAAAATAATTGAAAGCAGAGATTGGGGTTGGAATAATGGCTGTAACATAATGATTTGTCAATATTTACTAATAAGAACGAGAATGGAATTAAACTGTCTGATCGTTTGAATACCGTTTTAACTAATTCAAAATATTTTGATGTTAGTTGGATACTTTAGAATTACTGGGTTTTACTTATTAAAAAGAACAACTGGAAGATGTGAAAGAACACGAATATTGATTGGCTTTAGGAGCGGATATAGAAACTGTCCGAGTAATGGATATTTTCGAACTTTCTGGAGCCAATGCTACTCGTAAAGTACAAAAAGTAATAACAGAAGAATTTAATAACACAGAAGATGATAATTTAGAAATGGAAAATGGAGTATTTAAGTTTTTGTGAGTGGATTAAATCTGGAAAGCTTAAAATTGCATGTGTATGATGTACATGCAAAATTGTATATTGTTAGGAAGGATCCAGATAAAGTACCTGATCAATTTGGAAACTTAATTACAGGCTTCTAGCAATTTTACATTTAATGGTTTAGATAAAATGTAGAATTTAATGTAGAACTTAAAAATCAATCTGATGTTCAATATGGCTTGATTTTTGAAGAATTATGGAAAGATTCTAAAGATATAAACTAGAAGATATTCTAACAACCATAAACAATGATACTTGGATGAATACAAATATAACTCCATATGAATTGTTTTTAAAGCTTCTCTTGTTTATTTTGAGGAAGAGATCGATTCTAGACAGAATGACTATGAATTACTAGATGGTTATATGAACCTACAATATCAATCAGATGCCGTTACTCAAGCAAGAAAAATTTTAGCCTCGTCATGGTGGTGTGATCATTTCTGATGTGGTAGGTTTGGGAAAACATATATTGAGCAATGCTTGGAAAAATTATTAGATGGTGAAGGCTTTTTATTGTGCCACCAGTAGTAAAAAGATAACTGGGAAAAGTGTATTGGCTGATTTTTGGATATAAAATGTCTGACAAAAGTTGTATCGCTTGGTATTGTTGATCAACTATCGGAAATGGATGATATAGCTTCATATAAATATGTTTTTATTGATGAAGCCCATAGATTTAGAAATGCATCTTCTACTGAATTTCAGTATTTGAAGAAAATTTGTTATGGTAAAGGCGTTATTTTGATTACCGCAACACCTCAGAATAATACGATTCTAGATATAGCAAATCTAATTACTTTATTCCGTGATTCAAGAAATTCCTCAATAATTCCCGGAAATCATAATCTTGAAAAAAATATTTTAACGAATTATATAAAGAAGTCAGAGTTTCAAAAATGATCCCTACAGTCGTATCAAATGTGCGGAGATTCGTGACAATGTTTTAAGGCATGTGCTGATAAGAAGAACTAGAAGTGAAATAACTCAATATTATAAAGAGGATTTAGAAAAACAAGTGTTTAAAGTTTCCAACAGTAAATGATCCTATCCGTTTGGATTATATGTATGACGAAGAGATGGAACAAACTTTTACAGATACAATAGAATTGCTTAAAAAAATTTTCTTATGCAAGATATGCTCCTTTACTATATTTGAAAAATCAAAAGAAAGTCGGATCAGATAAAGCTAGACAGCAAAACATGATTGGATTTTGTTAAAACAATGCTTGTAAAACGTCTAGAAAGTTCTATCTACGCCTTTCTTAAATCTGTAGAAAGATTGAAAAATATCATCTGAGGGTTTTTATCAATTTATGCAATAAAGGAAAAGTTGTTGTAGGTGCTGCTTCAAGAACTAAATATAATTTCAATGATTTAGATCAAATGGAAGAAGAAGCATTTAATGTTTTTATTGATTCAAATGATATCGATTGTTTTAAACCTGATGAATTTGCGGATGATTACATTGATAAAGTTAAAGTTGATGACGAGATTCTTCAAGAAATTTTTGATATGTGGAGTAAATATGACATCAAAAACAAGGGATGCAAAATATAATTTGTTAAAAACACAATATTGATTCTTTTGGAAATGATACAAAAATTAATTGTCAGAAGCTAAAGACACTGTTGATTACTTAAAAGAAAAATTGGAACGAGATTATGGAGACGTTGTAATTGATTTTGAGGTGGAGATTCCATGTCCAAAAACAGTATATTCAATACAATTTCGACCCACATTTTAACTCAAAAAGGTATAAATGATAAACGTATTTTTGATTACTACAGATTCGTTGAGTGAAGGTATCAACTTGCATAAAGCATCAATAATTATTAATTACGATTTGCCATGGAATCCAACAAGGGTAATGCAAAGAGTCGGTCGTATAAATCGTGTTGGATCAGAAAAATGAACAGTTATATGTTTATAACTTCTTTCCAAGAGCTAATACACGAGAACACATATCTTTAGAAGATTCAATAAGAGCAAAAAGTTCAAATGTTTAATGAACTTTTAGGAGAGGATTCTAAAAACCATAACGGATGACGAGCATGTTACTTCATATAACTTGTACGATTTCTTGATGATGGCTAATAAGTTGGATGATGAAGAAGATATGATGTCAAATGGAAAACAAATGTCTTACATCAAGATGTTTAATGATATTATTTCAAATAATCCTAACTTAGCCAATAAAAATACAATCTTTGCCTGATAAGATCAGGGTAGCACGAAAGTTCAATGATACAAAATGCTATAATAACATTTATAAAACAAGGCTGGATTAAGAAGTTTGTTAGTATGAAAATGGTACTTCAAGTGAAATAGAATTTGAAGAAGCTGCAAAATTATTAGAAGCAGAAGAAAATGATAAAGGAATTGAAATTCCAAATGACTATTTTTGAAGGCTTTACCTCAAATAAAAACCTATATTCATCAATATTAGATTCTTCTAAAACTAGCAATTTTTTTCAAATACAGCTTCACCTAATGAAAAAAGTTAGAAATACATTAAGAGCATTACTAACAAATTCTTCGTTAAAAACTGCTTACAGAGAATATTTAGAGAAAGTTGAAAATGCTATAAAACGTGGTTCATTGAATTCAAGAGTTCTAAAAAAGATGTAAAAATGCAATAGATAAAGATTCTAAGTCTTTTGATGCTATTATTAATGCATTTAAATCATCAATTGATGAAGTGTTTTTAATGGAAAGAACAAATTATGATGTCAAAAATTCACTTAATAAACCAAAAAGTGATTGTTTTTGTCTGAATATCTAGAAAAGGATGAAAAATAGATATGGAGAAGCTTAAATCATTATTAACAGTTCCTTATAGACAAGAGAACTATAAAACAGTTTACCGCGGATTTTTGAATGACATGGAGGTTGTTCCTTTTACAAGAGAAAAACAGATATTCCATCGATGTTTAAAAATTCTATTCAATCATATACGATATTTGGTAAATACGAAGATAATGTGGGAAAAAGTGTAATAGTTTTATCTGTTAAAGTAAAAATAATAGTTCTGCTCCAAAAGCTCAAAGAAATTTTGTGGCATATTTATTAGAAAATCAATTTACTGATTTTAATGCTGCTTTAGTTGCTTACTTTGATGATGCTAGGGAAGAACTGGAAACTATCATTTGTAACAATTGAATATGAATTTAATGAAAATGGAGTTGAATTACAATTTTAAACCAGCAAAAAAGATTTTTCTTTTTAGTAGGAGAAGATGAGCCGACTAGAACTTCACTTTCAGCAACTAAATCCAATATATGAATCAAATATCAATCCTTCTTTTAGAACAATTAACTGAAGCTTTTAGTGTTTCAAGGTTATCTCAAAGACTTTTATGAGGAATATAAAAATAAATTCTTTGAATTATATGATTACTTATCTACAAATAATGTTTTTAAAAATGAAGCAAATAGAGTTGGTTATAGAGGAGAAGATGGTAAAAAATTCACAACAACTTTCTGTAAAAAGACTATGGGACAAATAATGTTTCTTCACTTTATTCAAAAAGAAGGGATGGCTTAGTGTTACTTCTGAATGGGGGTGACGGTGATAAATCTTATTTGCTAAATAGTACAAAAACTTCACAGGGAACTACTTCAATGACTTTTTAGAACCACTATTTTATAATGCCTTAAATGCTAAAAAGAGATAATGACGAATATTTAGGTAAAAAGATACCTTTTCTAAATGGTGGGTTATTCCAAGCACTGAAAATTATGATTGGGAAAAATACTGATTTTGAAATACCTAATGATTTTTGGTATAACGATAAAGAAACTGGTTTACTGAATGTTTTTATCTCAATATAATTTCACAGTTGATGAAGCTGACCCAGAAGAACAAGAAGTTGCTATCGACCCAGAAATGTTAGGGTAAAATATTTGAATCTTTATTAGATACTAATGATCGTTCTTCATTAGGAGCGTTCTATACACCTAGAGAAATTGTGCATTTCATGTGTGAAGAGTCTTTAGCAGCAGATTAGCTAAAATGTTGAATTTAGATTATGATTCTATTTTTGAATTATGTACGTTACGGTGATGCTCTTAAAGAAACTGACTTTGTAAAAAGAATTGGCAGAGGATATTGACGAGTATGTTAGTGAATTCACTATAGTTGATCCAGCTGTTGGATCAGGTGCATTTCTTGTTGGTATGTTGAACCAAATAGTTAAATTACGTACTAATTTACTTGAATTAACAAACAAAAATAGATAAGTACGTAATTAAATTACAAACTATTCAAAAATTCTATATGGAGTGGATTTAGAATATGATGCGGTAGAAATTGCAAAACTACGTTTGTGGTTATCTTTGATTGTAGATCAAGAAACAAATGGTGATGCATCCAAAAACCTCTTCCAAATTTAAATTTTCATTTGAGAGTAGGAAATTCATTGGTTGATACTTTTGAAAAATATAAAATTATGGAATGTTAGATGGAGAGGTTCAAAGAAAGAAGCTAAAGCTGATCTTCAGATGAATCTATTTAATACGGATACTGTAGAAGTAATCTTAAATAGATTGAAGGATGCTAAGGTTAATTTTTAATACATCAGATGAACACGAAAAACAAAAATTATCTCGTCAAATTGAACTTGAACAGATGGAATTGATTAGAGCTGAGTTGGTTGCACAAGGAAAATATGATGTTTTCTACAGAATTGAAGACATGATTAAAAATAAAAACCAAACCTTTCTTCATATGGGAACTAGAATTTGAAGAAGTTTATAAAAATGATGGATTTGATATTGTTATCGCTAATCCACCTTATGTTCAGTTACAAAAGATGGTGGTAAGTTGGCAAAACGAATTAGAAGATCAAGATATGCAACATTTGCAAGAACTGGTGATATATACTGCATTTTTCTATGAAAAAGGTTTAAATCTTCTAAAAAGATAAAAGGCATATTATGTTATATTACTTCAAAACAAATGGATGCGAGCTGGTTATAGTGAAAAGTTGCGTGGATATTTAGCGAGATAACTGTAATCCTTTAAAATTGATTGATTATGCAGGTAATAAAATATTTTGAATCTGCTACTGTGGACGTTAATACTTTGATTGCATGTAAAGAGAAAAATAAAGGAAAAACACTTGCTGTTACTGTGGATGATGGATGTACAAGTAATTTGAGCGATTATTTGATGAGCAACATTATTCTGAAAACAACTTTTTAATTCAAGCGATAATTGGATACTCTCAAACCCAATTGAGACAAACATTAAAAATAAAAATTGAACAATATGGTACGCCATTATGAATGGAACATTCAAATTAACTATGGATAAAAACTGGTTATAATGATGCTTTCATTATAGATGAATCCACTGAAAAACGCTTTTAATAGCTTCTGATCCTAAATCGGAAGAATTAATACGACCGATTTTTAAGAGGCAAAGATATAAAAAGATATTCCTATGAATTTGCTCAACTTTGAGTTATTTATGTTCCTTTGTGGATATACAAATAATCATAAAGGAAATTCTAATCCGGAAACTTGGTTCAAGAAGGCACACCCATCTATTTATTACATATCTAGTAAACACGAAATGGAATTATCAAAAATAAAAGCAAGAAAACTCAAAAAGCTTTATATAAACGTGATGATCAAGGAGATTATTGGTGGGAATTGAGAAGTTGTAAATATTTGGACGATTTTAATAAGCAGAAAAATCATATATCCTAATATGACTAAATATTTACCATTTTATTTAGATAACAATAATTTTTATATTAATCAGAAATGTTTTATTATCACTGGAAGACACTTAGATATTTAACAGCATTTTTAAACTCAAAACTTTTTAAATATTGTTTTAGAGATTCATTTCCTCAATTACAAGGTGGTACTAGAGGAATTAAGTAAGATTTTCTTTGAAAAATAAAAATAAAAATGGTTAGTGACTCATTAAACGAAATCTTTGAAAGTAAAGTTATTAGCTACAAAAATTCAATAGCAGAAGCAAAGGACACTACCGCTATTGAATTAGAGATTGATGAAATGATATTAGATTTATATAATCTTGCAGAAAAAGAAAAGAACCAGATTATGCTCTATTCTTTAATTCCTAATGAAGTGTAATTAGATTATCTATCTGGAGAACATAGTTCCAATTTGTTCCTCAGATAGTATTGTTTTTACTCAGTTTTTCAATGTTACTGTGGATTTTCATTTGACAATTTTATTATTGGCAACTTTTTATACTTGATGCAGATCCATAGTTATAACTACTCGTTTGTAAATACCATTTCAAAATATTTTTGATATAAACTGAATTTAATATTCCACATAAATAATATAAAATCGTTACCTGTAATCATAAAAATTGAATTATTGAAAAATATCCTTCAGGGATTATTGTGAATTTGTATTCTGAGTTGACAGGTGTCCATATTAATTTTTGCTTATTAAAATCGTCCGAATAATTTATCTGATCTTGGGTTTCAAACCATTTATTTCAGTCTTTTTCTTGCATTAAATCCTTTTTATACCGTCAATATCTCTCTCCGTCTGGGCTAATCTTCTTTTTATCAAAAAGATAGAAGATAATCACGTATCGCTGGATACTTATCTATATCATAGTGTTTGCTTGAAAGAGTACAAATTAGATATAAATTTCTGCATAGTTATAAGTATAGCGTTTTATATCTTTGCCTCTTAAAATTGGTCGAATTAATTCAGCGGATTTGGGGTCTGCTGTTATTAATGAATTCTCTTTGTTGCTTCATCTATAATGAAAGCGTCATTATAGCCTGTAAGAATTCCTCTATTAATTGATAGGTTCCAGTCTTGTAGTTTTTGTTCCATATTGTTCTATCTTTTTCTTTATAGAAAGTTCAATAGGATTTGAAAATAACCCAGTTTTCGGAATTATTAAATAATGTTTCAGAACTATTTTGCTTTTATATAATCGCTCGTTTATATGTCACCATAAGAGGAGGAATTTAATATGATTTATGGATATATAAGAGTGAGTACTGATAAACAGACTGTTGAAAATCAAAGATTTGAAATCGAAAACTAATCTAAAGAAAGAAATTTATTGGTGGCTTCTTGGATTGAAGAAACGATTTCTGGTACAAAAAGTTGATGAAAGAAAGTTAGGAAATAGTTAGGTAAAGGAAAAGGAGAGATTATTATTTGTGCAGAACTGTCTAGACTAGGGAGAAATATGTTTATGATAATGTCGATATTAAATTATTGCATGGAAAAATGAAATTAAAGTTTGGACGATAAAAGATGGATATAAATTAGGAGATGATCTACCTCTAAAAGTACTAGCATCTGCATTTGACTAAGTGCGGAACAGAGAGAAACTTAATAAGCCAGAGAACCAAGGGAAGCGCTAGCCCGTAGCGGAAGGGGGTACAATTGTGCATACTAAAAAGGAAAAAGTCTACTCATTATAAATTGACTGGCAAAAGAGAAAACTATTATTGAATTGCATGAGAAAGGATTATCGAAAAGTAAAATTGCAAAGATACTAGACGTACGATAGAAACACTTTAAATGTATATATTAGAAAGAATGGAATAAATTTAAGTTGGATCAAGTGAAAAGTTAAATCGCACTTTTAAAGAATATAAAGTAGAAGTAAGTTATCTAGAAATGGTGATATCAAGGATTTCTAGTTATTCGCTTTTTATTTCTGACGAAAAATAGTTTATGGTTTGTCTGAAATAGACAAATAGATAAATTACCTATTGTGATACTTTTTATCAAGCAAACAAAGGGAGAGAACTATGATCAAACGTTTATTTGCGGCATGCTTAAGCGTAGGTATGCTACTAGCTGGATGCTCAGCAAAGAAGAGTACTACTGTAAAAGATGCGTACTTATGAGGAAACAGTTGATGGACGTAACGGAAAGGTTACAGTCAGCACAACTATTTCTTCTGGGAAGATTACAAATGTAGAAGTTAAAAGATAATAAAGAGACACCTGAGATTGCTGGTACTGCTATTACAGAGTTACCAAAGAAGATTGTTGAAAAGAACAGTCCTAATGTAGATGGAGTAACTGGTGCAACAATCACTTCGGATGCGATTAAGGAAGCAGTTAAGAATGCAATTAAGACTGCTGGTGGTGATCCTGATTCATTTGGCAAATGTTAGTGCATCACGTGCTAATTTCTTATTGCGTTTGACTGTCAATCAAAAAGGAAAAATGTCTTAAAAATTAACGAATATTAGCGGAGCTATAATAGTTCTGCTTTTTGTAAAATAATTGATATGAATACTTCCTCCAAGGGTGAGATATCGTGGAATATATACTTTCTTTTTCTCAGGAGTTTCAATGATATTATCGAACTCAGCCGAATTTTCTTCAAAACACTGGTACTTCTTCTAAAAATGTATAGTGTATCCATCGCATTGACAAAAATCTTTGTTCAAATGATTCAATCACCAATACCTCCATCTTAGGTCTTAGTGGAATTCTATTATGTTCCTGGTCATAGTACCATCCAATACTTGTTTTTGAACTTGATACAGCTTGCCTTGATCGACTATTCTCGATGAAATGATTGCCAATGTTTGATTGATTGTTTCTATATCTGGTTGTACTTCAAATACAGAATTGGTACTATTCAAGTGTAGGGCGAACCTTGCATTGAATTCCTTTAGGTAGGATTTTAGGAACTTATTCGCGTCCGCCATACAAGTAATACGAGCACGTCTAAGTTCAACTGGCAAACGTGATTGAAAGTCTGGTTGAGACGTTCGATGCGTCCTTTGGCTTGTGCGATGCTCGTTGTTTTGATTTCGACACCAAGGTTATGGCAGGCGTAGGAGAACTGTGTGAAGGTATCCTCGTCGTCGAAGTCACGCTTTCTTTCTCTGTATTCAAATACGGTTCGTTTATCTGCATAGAATAGAGCGGGTAGTGCCATAGTCGACTAGTATCTGATGGAAAACGTTGTAATAGCCACTGTAGGGTCTCTTGTATATCAAAATAGGCTCCCACAGCAGTGCTTTAGTCGCATCATCTCACAGCCAGGTGTAGATACCATATCTCGCCAGGAATCCACTTCGTAGCTTGAAGCGTCCATTTGAATCATCTCTCCCATAGTATTTGGATCTAGATCTTCGTGAATGAGGTGCATCATCTTCAATTGATTCTGATTTGTTCATTGATTGCGTTTCTGACCTTGTGATGATGTTGTTTGGTTTAATCGTTCTGCCAAAACGTTCCTTTAATTGTCTCAGGTTTTTAGATGCCTTTTGGGGACGAAGACATCGTGTTCGACAACCAGTTTCTAATAGTGGTGTCACTGATGGAGATGCCGAGGTCCATCCCGGACGATTTCACCGAAATGAGTGATGTTGGCATCAAGATACTCGTTAAGATAGAGTTCAATGATTTTGTGTTTTTCGTTTCCAGTGAGAATGTCGTTCGATGGTAATCGTCCACGATTACGCATGTGAAATGAGGATTTTCCTTCAGACTTATAACGTGTAATCAGGCGGTTGATAGTACGGATAGAACAATTTAGTTTTAATGCAGCACGGCGTTTATTGCGCTAGAATGATCAACCAGTTCTTTAATAATGTTGTATTTGTTTTCTTCCATGGGGTTAATATAATCTTTTCATATTCAATCCAATCTAATGGAATGAATCATAACACACTTTCTATAAATGGACATTTTCGTTCATTCAGTATAATATCACAACTTCGATTCAGACACGTTTAATTTCTTATTGCGTTTGACTTTTCAAATCAGAGCGATACTCTGAAAAGCGTTAGTTATAGTTAACTAAGGAGCGTAAATGAACCTTTCAACATTAATAGTATTATTGGTCGTTGTTGTAATCATTGCATTTGATATTCGATATGTGATGAAAAATGGAGTAAGCTCCTGCAGTGGAGATTAGTCTCGAAAGTTGTCATTCTTCCTGTCATTGGGTAGGAGATATCAAAAAGGCACAAACGCAATATCACTGTATTCAAAAATAAGATTAAGTCCTTGTTAGGATTATCGAAGAATCTATCAGCCACTACGGTGGCTCGTTTATATATAATGCTGTAAATATGCGTACCAAAGAATATAATGCAAGCATATTTACAACATTAAATGGAGGTTAAAATGGATTATAAAAAGTGAAGATAGATACAAAAGATTGAAAATGGGTGGATTTATTATAAGTGGTGAACTAGTGAATTCTAATATCCCAACTATATATTTAACTAGAATGGTTGAGCTAGGAGAATTAGTTCGTGGAAGTAAAGAGGAGTATATCTTTTCGCAAAAGGTGATTATGACGAACATTACTTCTTCTAAAAATAAGTATAAAGTTGCAATCTACTCGTATGTATCTGCTTTGTATCTATTTTCCATTTTACAGATATTATTCCATCAGAACTAAAGTAACAGTATACAGAGGATATAATGCAAGCTGCATTCAGTGACAAAGAGTTCATTATGTGACTAAAGATATATATGAACCAGGTATTACGCAATGTAAAACAATTTTATGGAAATAAGGTAAATGTCTCATGATTTAGAAAGAACAATTTACGATTTTGTGAAAAATAGAAACAGTTGAGGCTGAATTGTTTTCAACAATAATAACAAGATATGCTCGTTATCGTAATAAAGATTTTGAAGAAAGTTGCATACATACGCGAAAAAGATGAACTATCTACGATAAAGTGAAAGATATTTTTGAAATTGTTAGTGTCTCAAAACTGATAGATTTTGATGAGCTTCAACTATCGTATCGATTTGAACCAGTTCGTATGCTTTCTTGCGCTGGTGCAGTATGTGGGCAGGCTATAAGTAGATGTTTCAACGACAATCGACACTAACCAAAATCATTCCCTATAATTTTTAGTGAAAGAAAAATGAAACAGAATACAAAAGTTAGTTGCACGTGTTATGCCGATATAGATCAATATACTGGTGCTGCGCAGCATGCCCAATCTATCAAACGTCCGCGCTTTCATAATACAGAGTTGTATTGTGATGAGCAAGAAGTATTTATATTACCCCGTTTCTCCAATCCAACGATTGATGCTTTGAAGATGGTCTTCGTTGTATTGAGAATGCCAAATATGCATTGAGTTTTAGTTCTGGTATGAGTGCGATATCGAATGTTTTGATGTTGTTGAATGCTGGTGAACATGTCATTCTTCCAAAAGGAAGTGTATAGGTGGTACTTGTCAGTTTGCGATGAAGATTCTACCTCGTTATCAAATCGGCGAGTTTTGTGATATGGCAAATCTTGCAGAGATAGAAAGCGCACTACAGATAACACACGCATGATTTACATTGAGACACCATCCAATCCTTTATTAGAGGTGATGTGAGGCACTGCGCAAATCGCTATTGCGAAAAGTATGGATTGATTGGTGGTAGCCGATAACACCTTTCATGACAACGCTTTTTTCCAAGATACACTTGCGTTGGCGTTGATATCGTTAGAGAGAGTGCCACGAAGTTTATCAATGGTCATAGTGATGATGGCTGGTGTGGTTGCGACAAATCAACGAAGATTACTACAAGCTAGTTAGTTCTATTTCGTTAAACTTTGGTGGTATCTTAGGGCGTACAAGATGCTTGGCTAATTATGCGTGGTATGAAGACGATGGGCTTACGTGATGAAACACTTCCGAGGCACTGACAAGCAATCGCAACCCCGATGCATGACAACCATCCAAAGATTCAAAGCAGGTGTATTATCCAGGCGTTTAGATTCTCATCCCGGCCATGATATCCATATGTCTCAAGCTAAGAGTGGTGGTGCAGTATACGTTTTCTCTGCGGTTTAGAAGATTTGATGTCTTCGAGAAGGTAAAGATTCCAATTTTATGCAGCCAGTTTAGGTGTTGAATCAATTTTGTCTCATCCGCAACGATGTCTCATGCTTGCTTAAGTGTAGAAGAACAGCCAGGAGCAAGTGATGCAGACTAATATTACGCTTGTCTTGTGGCATTGAGGATATTACAGATTTACTGGAGGACCTTAAGCAAGCATTAGAATACTGGAGAAACATGCATTGGATTGTGTGTATGATAAGATGTAAATATCAACTTTTGAATCGTTGAATCATTCAACGATTTTTACGCATGGAACAGACAATAGAACAGTGTACATAGTGAATGTAGTTATGTTAAATACATTTGTGCTATTAGGAAAGGTACATTCATGTTACCTTTGACATGAAGGGACGAATCTTTTCCAGAGAATCAATCAACGATAGAGATTGAGTGTCAACGTGCATTGCGGACAATGGAGGATGTCTGATATTTTTACGAGCGCCTGTGGCGTGGGATTGCGGGAGTCTTGCGTAGCGGCGTGTGAAAGATTGAACTGTCATTGCGATTAAGGAAGGGTGAAACCTGAATCTACAGACCAAAGCGATGGAGTTAATTGGCGAAAAGGTGTGAGTTTGTATCCGATAAGTAGAGAAATTGAAATACTTCACCATATCTAAAGCAGAGATAACTATGATAAAATAAGGACGTTTGATAAAGTGAGGTATAAACAGATGGCATTTCGACTCGCTGACAGACCGACTAAAGCGTTGCGTAATGTACCATGGTAAGCAGGGTACGTTAACGGATAATAACATGGAAGACATGCTGGAAAGCAGTGCGTTTAGCATTTGAAGCGAGATGTAAACTATCGTATTGTAAAAGAATTCTTAGATGAGATTCGTACAAAGTCCAGAGGTGAAGAAGTACTACGAGAGTGTAGAACCTGGACAACAGCTCGTTAAGATTGTCCTGCATGATCAAATCATTGAATTACTCGGGCGTATGCAGATAGTTGGTCTGACTTTTGTAGAAGATGGCATTGCTACAAAACTATGCTTGTCGGTTTACAGGGTCTGGGGTAAGACAACCAGCGTTGCTAGGATTGCGCGTATCTGTGAAAGAAAAGCACGTATAGTTGGTACAGCAAGTACTGACGTGATTCGTCCCGCTGCGATTGATCAGTTACAGACATTGGTGAGTTGAATTTACACTGAAGTATTTACCTTAGGTACAGAGACTCCAGCTGTTGAAAACAGTTCGTCGGTGGGCATGGAATACGCTGAAAAGAATGGTTTTCGACAGTATTTATCGATACCGTGGTCGTTTACATATCGATGAAGCGTTAATGAATGAGTTAAAGGACATCAATGAACTTGTTCATCCTAATGATATTCTCCTCGCAGTCGATGCGATGACTGGTCAAGATATCGTCACAGTCGCAAGCCTTTAAGGATGCGCAGCCACCAACAGTAGTTTGAAGCGCACGGTTTGATGGTGACTCCAGAGGTGGTGGTGTTCTTTCGGTTAAGAAGATCACAGGGCGTTCCACTAAGCTTTGTCGGTGAAGGTGCAGATTGAGGATATGGATACTTCCATCCTGATCGTATGGCTGACCGCATTCTGGAATGGGCGACGCGTAACACTCGTAGAAAAAGGCGTAGGGAGATTAGACCTTGAAGAAGCCAATAAGATGGCTGAACGTGCTGCCAGAGTCAATTCTCACTGGATGACATGTTGAGCAGTTTGACAGATTCAAAGTTAGGTCCTCTTGCAGGCATTATGAAGATGATTCCGTATGAATCAATACGCTGAAGTATGTTAGATGAAGCTAGCAGCAGTGACTGATGCGTCACATGAAGGCAATCATCCAGTCTATGACACTTGAAGAGCGTGCATCCAGAAAAGATGCGTGGCACAATGAAAAGCGTGTGCACGTGGTTCTGGTCGTAGTGTGGATGAAGTCAATAAGTTGATCAACCAATTTGGAAGATGAAGAAGTTGATGGACTCTATGGGTAAACATGCAAAAGAAACGGTTTCCCCTCAAAACCAAGGAAAAGTCAGAGAGAGATGGGTAGTGCTCAAAAGCGTACCGGTCAAAACTTCCCAAATGGCTTCGGTGGAAAGAATCCATTTAAATTTTAATGATGTAAAGGTTTTTACTTGACAGTGAATTTCGAAATCAGTATAATAAACGTAAGAAATAGGAGGTATTTATACCATGGCGGTTAAATTACGTTTAAAGAGAATGGATGCCAAGAGAGGCTCCAAAGATATCGTATCGTTGCGGCAGACTCACGTTTTGCTAGAGATGCACGTGAAATCGAAAACAATCGACATATCAATCCAAATAACAGAACCTGAAACAGTAGTAGTAAATGAAGAAAAAGGTTCTTAATTGGTTAAGAAACGGTGCTCAGCCTTTCTGGATACAGTTAGAAACATTCTTTCTCGTCGATATCATGAAAAGTTCCATGATGAGAAGGTAGCCGCTAAGAAGCAGAAAGCGTAAGACATCTGCGGCAGAGCCAGATAGCTAATCTCGTGCACCCAGCTGGTTGCCGATAGAAGCAAGGAATCCTTGGATGTACGTCTGATGCCTCAGCTTAGATGATAAAGAAGTTTTGTTACATGTTTATGCGAAAAATGATGATATTGCTCGTCTGATTGGCAGAAAGGCAGTATGGCGAAGTCATTACGTCAAGTAATGTCCGTTGCTTCTCATAGTAGTCAACAAGAAAGTAACAATCAGTTCGAACAGATTTAAGGATGCTATGGCATCCTTTTTTGTCAAAACGAGGAAGGAAGATGGTGCATATTTGTATAGTAAGATTATCATACGCATGGTATCAAAGAGAAATGAATTGACAAAGTTATCTGACTTTTGATGAAGAAAGATATACCAAGCGTAAACAAGTATATATTTGTGTCGATGGAAAGTATCTACCACTTACGGTAGCTCCTATCGTAAGCATAAAGGCTTTCCACCTGTATCCTTTGCTGACTTGCAGAATATTAACTGTAGAACAGTATAAAGGGATGGAAATCTACATCGATGAAGCAGATGCAAACAACTCAAAAAGGGTGAATACTATCGCAAAGACCTCGTTGGTTTAACGGTCTGGATGACGAAGGTATACAGTAGGTAAAATCATCAGTGTTGCAAAGAAACACTGGGTGTCAATAATTTATGTCTTCAATTAGAAGACGCAAAAGAAGTCCTAATTCCTCACATTCCAATAATTGTAAAGAACGTAGATTTAGATAAAGAAAGTGATGACGATTCATCGTATCGGAGGCTTACTATGAGGATTACCCGTACTGACACTATTTTCAGAGATGTATCGTGACTTTGTCAGTACTTCAACCATTGTCGTGCCATTGAAAGAGGACTAGTTACAGTAGACTTTGTTCAGATACGTGATTTTGCTCATGACAATTATCGCCATGTGGATGATAAGCCATTTGGTGGAGGACTAGGACAAGTGGATGAAGGTCAACCAGTACTAGATGCACTCAATTCTGTAAAGAGGAAAATAGTAGCAGTATGATGATGTCACCAGCAGGCAATGTCTATAACCAATCCAAGGCAAGACAGTTAGCTCAAAAAGATCACTTGATATTATTATGTGCTACGGATGAAGGGTTTTGATGCACGTATTAACAAACATGTGGATGAACTTGTTGTATTGGAGACTACGTTCTAACGGGTGGGGCATGGTTTCTATGGTTATTATGGATAGCATCATTGCTCACTAAATGGTGTGATTCGTGAAGGTTCTACAGATGATGAATCTCATGAAAATGAGCCTACTTGAATATCCACAATACACCCAACCCGCAGATTACGGGGATAGGTACTAGGATATCTTGCTGATGGTCATCATTCGAAGATCCAAGAGTGGCGTACAACAATCCCTTACTACTGACAAGAAAGTCAGACCAGACCTTGAAAAACATCAATTTACAGAATATGAAGAAAAAGTCTGGAAAAACTATGCAAGCAAGAGAGTGAATAACACTCTCTTTGTATATTCATATTCCAAAATTAGAGTTTCAAAAATTAGATGAAACTAACAAAACTAAAATTAAAATTCTATTGAAAAAGTAAAAAGTTCAATTATAATATCGAAGATTTGTGGTTGGCTCTAGAGGGTTTCATATGAAAACAATCTTAAAAACGCAACAGTCTACACACGAGGGTTTTGAAAAGTATGGATATCGCTATTCTGGTGATAGACTTTCTTTGTCCCATTTGACGTTTCAGACAGTGTTCAAAGTGACGATATCGTTTTTGACTCCAATCATAAATATATTTAATGGGTTTCGTTGATGTACATGTACATTTCCAGAGCCTGTTTTCTTTCATAAAGAAAACGATTGGCACTGGTTCAAAAGAAGCAGCAGCACATGGAGTGATGTACTACAGGCATTTACGATGCCTAACTTGATCCACCTCCTGTGATTATGCAAGTCTCAAACAACAACTCGATATCATTGAAAAGATGCGGTAATCAAAGTAGTGCCATTTTGGTGCGATTACGAAGAAAATCAAAAGCTGTAGTAGTATAGGTTCCAAAATGTGATGAGATGGCTGACTATGTAGCAGGTTTTCTGATGATGGTGTTGGTGTCATGCCGACTTTTACGATGGAAGAAGATGGAAAAAGTCGCAAGTTTAGGAAAAGATTATCTCTGCCCATTGTGAAGATGAAATCTCAATACAATTCCATATACAGGTACAACTTCCGCAAGTGAAAAGCGTACAAGCCGCAAGAGATATTGAACTATCTGCTAAAACGGGTTGTAAATATATCATATTTGTCATGTCTCCTGCAAAGGAAACACATTAGATGCAGGAAAGAAAGGACAGGTAGAGGATTGACGTGACCTGGGAAACAGGATCACATTACATAACCTTCTAATACAATACACAAGCATGAAGGATCTTCAGAATGAATCTCCAATCAAATCCCCAGAGGATCAAAAGGGCAATTCCCAGAAGTCATTAAAGATGGCACTATCGATATGATTGCGACAGACCATGCACGCAATCATACAGCTTTAGAAGAAAAATCAAGAGGGTTTGATAAATCAATCCTTCAGAGCGAGGACTCAGAAAGCATCCTTTGGTTGTATCCTATACAGAACTTGCAAAGAAGAATGTGATTTCCTTTGAACGACCTGCTCGAATTTAATGAGTGTTAATCCAAGAAAGCGATCTCGGGTTTCACCAGGTGTGACATATATTGAAAATGGAGAAGTCGCAGATATCTGTGTTGTTGATACGGAAACTACGTGGAAAGTTAACTCAGAAGAATTCTTGACCAAATAGATCGAATACCATTTTGAAGGTGCATAACTCTTACAGGCAAAAGTTACTCGCAACCTTTGTGGATGGGAAACCTCGTTTATCAGGACAGAAAGTAAAATATAGATTGGTGCGGAGGAAGAGTGAGAATCATTGAGAATGTAAGATTGCGCTAGATACATAGCAGATGGCAGTATGTACAACCAACTGGTCCAGAATCTAGAAGTTATGAGTGCCAGGCAGTTTATTAATAACAAAATTGAGGGCTTCTGATGACGAAGACCAATCTCCATCGCAGATTGGAATGATGAAAGTCTAACCATCATCTATATAGGCAGATACAAAGGCACTCCAGTGAAATGGAACAAGGTATAAAACCAGATATTCTTTACCTGTGAAATGGATACAACTCATCTCTGGATTCCTCATTCTGCGACATTGATTGGTGGAGGGTGTTCGCACCAATGTATGGTTTAGCAAAAAAGTTAGTTGAAGGAAGATACCAAGAATTATCCTTGGGCTTAGAGAAAAGAATCAGTTTTCTATGATGATGAATCTAGAAAACTTGGTTGGAAGCCAAAGTGTATATAGAAAGATGGCTCCATGGAGAGAATAATTTATTGCCAAATGGTTTAATCACAGAGAAACAGGCTCGGGACCTGAACGCACAAGTTAGAAGTGATTTACCGTAAAGCACAGGATGGTCAATATAGCTTGAGGGTAACGAAGGAAGGTAGGTGAATATGAGGTATGGATGCTCAAAGGAAACACTTTGTAGAAAAGGGCGAAGATTCGGCAAAGAAGGACCAGTTTCTTGTACATATGAGTTGTTATGGGGCGAAATACAAAAGTGTACGATGGATGGTCAATGATGATCCAGTGATTCAGCCAGTGGAACGAAGTGGATTTGGCAAAAGAATATGCAGACCTTATGACATCAATATCTTTAGGCTCTATTTCGATCAAAGGAAACTACTGTCTAAAGATCAAGGAAACCTGTACAACCAGAATTGCGGAACAAGCAGGCTGGATTGATTTAACTCTGTAGGGCTTGGAAAACCAGGGATGAAAATGCTATCTAAAAGAACTTTAAAGATCTAGAAAGATATAGAAACCAGTTATCGCAAACATCAGTGGTTTTCCAGAGTGAATATGTCACTCTTTAGCCTGAGAAATGGACAAGTTGATAACTGCCGGTATCATTGAGGTCAATATCAGGGTTGCCCAAATGTAGACCATGGTGACCCGCATTTGGACAAATGCAGATAACGTTAGAGAACCAACAAAGAAACAAAAGAAGTAACGACAAAACCTGGTTTATATGAAACCAGTCCAACGTAAGATATCAAAGATCAGTACGCAGCACAAGTTATGGGTGCAGATGCATTTCACTTATCAATACCCTCAATGGAATGCGCATCGATATCAATCGCAGAAACCAGTCATCGCTAATAGTAAGCAGGTTTTCGCAATTTGCAATCTCAAGGTACCAAGAATGGCATATGAAGCATATGAGAATCCTTCCAATCATTGGCATTGGGTATATCTCGCGCAGAAGATGTTATTTGAGATGATGATGGTGGCTACTGGCTGCAAATAGATTGGAGCCGTAAACGACCCAACCAATGGAATGTAAAGAAATCATTGAAGAACCGCTATATCATGGAAAACTAGGAATTACCACCTCTGACAAAATCATTGAATCAGTACATGTACATTCAAGGGAAAGGAGAATTGCTAAACGATAAAATCAGAACTGGAAAATAAGATGTTTGCTTGAAAATTTAGAAATAAATAGGTAGTGATGAATCAATATGAAAGGAAATCATAATGGAAATTAGAAAATTTAATCAGCATCACAGATTTTCAGTAGAAGAAATCGATAAAATGGATTGGGGTTGTAGATATTATGACCAACCTGACAAATACATTGATATTTGTAAGGGAAAGAAACTGCAACGTTATTCTTTGAACCAAGCACACGTACAAGACTCCCATTTCAGCGGCGATGTTAGAGCTTGAGGTTCCATTACCAGCTTCCCGCCTGTTTGTGCTAAGAGCGTGGAGGATAATATCGAAACAGTAGGGGTTGTTGGCAGATATCATCGCTAGAGACATCCAAAGGAGGCGCCCAGTAGCTGCAAGACGAACAACAGCAATTATCATCAATGGTGGTGATGGTGGACATCATCACCCCACACAAACACTTCAACAGACCTTCTTACTATCATGAGTAGCAAGACTTCAATAACCCATAGTAGGTTTAAGGGGACTTGAAGTTTGCAGAACAGTTCATTCCTTGAATTGAAGGATGTTACTGATATGAGAATGTAAAGTTTGTGTTAATCGTCTACCAGAATTTTCTGATGGAGTGCCGGTATGGTTATTGGAGCATTTTGATGTTGAAAGTGCTGGTGCAGGGGCCGAATATGGGTAGGAGAAATGATGGGAAGCTGTTATGCCTGAGTTAGATATCTTATATATAGCTTGAGACAAGAGCAGTGTGAACGATTCTTTTAATGAAGAAGACTATATCGCTTAAAGGACACTCTATATCTTGAATATGCACAAACTTGCGCGCAAAGAAGAGTTGGCCATCTTACACCCAATACCACCGCGAGTCAATGGAAATTTCGGTCGAAGTCGATGATGACCCACGTGCCGCTCTAGTATTTAGACAAGCACTCTTGTAAATATATTCAGTAATGGCTCTCTAATCTAAATCTTCCTAAGCATCAGGTTAAGGAGGTCCAATAATGAATATCGATGGTGAAAACAGGTATTGTAATTAGATCATACTGGTTGAAATCAATGGAAATTCTGTGCTTATTAAGTAATTAGGAGAAGTTGGGATTGTCCTGCTGGTGATTATTCACAAAATTCTAGATCTAGAAAAATATAAGAAGGATGATTGCAACTGATTCCATGATTGATTTGGACTTAGATATTTTGGCCATTGATCCAAACATCACAGTTACGAAGTTGTCGATGTTCTTGCGCGACCACCTAAATTACCAAAGAGCAGTCATCACACCGCGTCAAAAATCCAAGATGGCTACATCCGCTGAACGCGATACTGCACAGTATCTATCTGGCAGATGAAACAAGTGGTAAATACCCCCGCAAGCATTGCGATGTTGAGTAAGCATAATAGATAATCTGTTTTGGTGACACAATGACAGATTACGGTGGAAGAGAGTGGCAAATACTTTCATTTTCTTTTGGTGAATTGATTTATGGTTAGATGAAAGGGAAATTTGATATGAAATATACTACGGTAAAAACACCACCAAAGGTACATAAATTTTCTAAAGTTTACAGTTTACCAACAGATCTCTTTATATTTATATCACAGTATCTTGAATGGAATTATTTGATCAGATAAGGGCAATGCATTTTATTGGCGCCCGTTCAAATATCTATGATACGCTGCCAATCACTTAGGTTCTGCTTTTCTTTCTCTACCAACTTTCTATTTTCCTTTACTGGCATTAATTATCCTTGGTTTATTGGGGCATTTTCTAAATTGAAAGAGACTCATTAATTGGCAGGTTTTTTCCACAGGCTATGGGAATCTTATTTAGCTGTGATGTGCATTGTCTGTAGGAAAGTGATGGTTGCAGCATCCGATGTACTCTCTTACCACCAAGTATCAGCCCTACTATCAGATGGGGTACCCAAGAACTTTGTACAATCACCATCAAGCCTTGTATCCACATTCCTGCTTGTATTTGTGGTAGTATGGCTCATTGCAGGCATTATCTATATCTGTTTAAATATCATCTACTCTAATGTCGTAAGGCACTCTTTGCCAAAGACCAGAAAGTGAAGTTAGTTGATGGTAGTGCAACCATCTACAGTTGAAGAAGTAAAAGACAGAGTTGAAACAACTCAGCAGAAGACAATGTTGGAAAGACCCACCTAACTGAAGCAGAAGAAAAGACAGTAGAAGAACAACCTGAACTAGAAGCGACTTAACTGAAACTGTTGAAGAAACACAAAACGATGAAAGTTCAGAAGAAAGTTTGTGAAGATATGGAAGAAAAACCAAGACAGAGTCGAGGAAACTTACTGAAGAAAGCTGACTGTGCAGATCCTGCAGAAACAGAAGGATATGTTGGTCAAGTGATTTTAATCACTGAGAATGATACTTGAGAAGTAAAAGAACCTACTCATAAAGTCGAAGAGTGTGGTTCTAAGTCTTAGGAACCTGACGCGCGATCTTCTGTACAAAATTGTGGTAAAATTAGATGAATAAAAACACTGTGGGCGGCTGACGATACATATATTAAGCAGATATTTTGTATTTCAGTGATGCGAAGCATCTTTTCAAGATAAGACCTTGCAGCAAATACAGGCAATGATGTTATTTACTACTGAAAAAGTTGGTTTGGTCATGCATGGAAGCTATATTTCACTTATTATGATGACAGAGAGTGATAAAGGTATTCACAAGAGATCTACCGTGGTTATTGATGGTTCCTCAGTTAAATATCATTTCCTTTGCGTTGGTTCCGCGCAGAGTTTTGCCGAATATTTTTCAATTGATACACAGTCTTGCACAAACAATAAAGGTTGGGTGATTGAGATTTGATCACGTGTATAGTGGTTTTCTATTTACGGTCAAAAAGCTTTTGTTTCTATGTAGTTTGAAATCATCGAAGGAGTGAACTCGTATCCCAGGAAACTCAGAACAGCCATTAATAAACTTTTATGACTTGTTCAAGATAGAGACCAACATCGTGAAATCTCGTTATATGCTGGTAAACGGAATTGTAGTTGTACTTTCAATTCTGTGTTTGTTTTCATAATTTAAGTGCATATATAAGGGAAGAACTATAATAATGAGTATAATTATGGAACTCTTGACGGGTTTTAAACAACTGATAGATGTATATAGTAATAATAAAAAACTGACGATCATTTTGAGAATGGAGAGTTGATGATGATGACAGGCAGATACAGATAACCGGCCAGAAAAAGAGCAGCCACTTGTGTTTCGCATCAAGACGGAGGCGGCAACACACTTTATAGAATGGTGGCTGCAACTGGCCGGAATACACCCCATCATTTTCAAAGCGTCGCGTATCAAGCATCATTTCTACGATGATTAGTTTTATGATATTGATATGATGCATGATTTTATTGTAATGGCGTATCCGCTAGTTATCATAGTCGCACGTGTTGAATCGAAAGAGATTTTAAATTTAAAGAAATTGATCATTCTTCCATTTTTGATTTTGATTATTGAAGTTATGGCTACAATCAATCTGTTTCAATAGCCCAGCGATACGTGGTAGTACCAACTTATTGACGATGTGATTCTGGATTATCGGCAATTGCAGGATTGGTCTTTAAGGTATTCTGCAACTTGTCCTGGCGGCATCATCAGTAATGTATTCGTTTAAGGGTTGGCTTTGTATTATGTTTCGCCACAGATATTGCTGCGTGTATCTGCAAAGGCTTCGCATTTTGCGGTTAGCAGTGGAATTGCCTATACGATTATGCTGTTGTTTATATCATTAAAACCAAAACCAATAACGCGTCATTTGAATCATAGAGATTTTTCTGATTGTTTTGCATTACTGGGAAGTCTTTGTCACTATATTCGGTATTAAAATTATCTGACAATGTTCCATTAAAGTATTTGTATTATTAACAATAATCCTCCTGACAGTTACGATAATGCCGTGGAGGATTTCTTTATGAAAACAGAAAACATTACACTGTATTGCCAAGAGTTTGTCATGAATAATATCACAGTGAGAAAATAATTCCAAGTTTAGAACAGTGAAGGCTTGTTAAATGGATACATTATTAACAGTTGAAGGCAATGTTTAGTAGAATAGATTGGTTAATGAAGTGGATGTACAGATTTGAGTATTGCTGTTTTGCTTCAGCAGTGGAATACATATGCACTGAACTTTGTAATACATATGAAACAAAAAGTATACTTTCGTTCAACCTCACAGAAGCATGTCAGCAACATCTATTCCAGTATTTCTTGTAAATTGAGGCATAATAGAACAAGAATAGGAGAAATTTATGGAAATCTGTTTTGAAGAAAATGGTGCAAAGCCTATAATGATGAAAGGCAAAGAAGTGAGGTATCTTGAGAGCAGCATTATAGCGATGAAAGGCTAAACCACACGGTTGTTGATCCATCCATGAAGGGACAGGGCATTGCTGGTAAGCTTTGTGATTGTGTAAAATAGAACATGCAAGAGAAAAGAAGGTAAAAGATTGAAAAATTTGAACAGTTTCATATGTAGCACATGTATTTGAAAGAACCGCACAAAAAGAAGAATTTGAATAGTGCCAAGGTCCTAATACTAGGACCTTATCGTATTTTGGTACAACTTTCTGGCTTTTCATTTCGAAGCCAAGTATCGGAACCATCTTCTAAACGCTTCGCGATAATCGCAATACTATGTGGGATCATCTCTAGATGATCAAGAATTGTAATAAAATCGCCATGTCGTTGAGATGGAATTTCAGCTTCATTGTAAATGACACAGTTTGTACTTGCCGTGGCATTGGCACTTCCAACGAGTTCACGCTACTGTTACGGATCGCCCAAGACCTCGAATGACTTTGTTTATTTCTTGCAAAATACCGTATCCATTACGTACTCTAGAAGTGTGATCAATATCAACATTTTCGCACCATCCGTGAAGGTCACACGTAGAACTATAAAACGACTGAATACGGCGCTGAAAGCATAGGCAACCGTCGCTACGCGATGATGTAGGGTAAATCAAATGGGTAATGAGCTTTTGTTCGTTCATTTTACCATCTCCTTTATTCAATACAATATCCTTGATAACTATATTTCAGCACCAGCTTAAAAGCGATTGGCAAATAAATATTAGCGAAAAATTCAAATTTTACCACTAAAATAGAGCACAGAAAGTAACCACAGAATCACGTCATTGATGTCTTTCGTGCACGGTCGAAGTGCTGGCAAGTACGCAAGTGGCAAAAGAAAGTCATACCGTGCCATAAGATAGTGAAGACGGCTAGCGCTGAAAGAAAAAATCCATCTTTATATCCCCGCCAGCAGGCAGTGTACAGGCGATGATGATTATGGTAATTTCGCCTGGATGAGTTTGTAGGAGACCTTAGTGGAAAGACAATCCATACAACAAGAAGCTGGCGTTTGCATTCATATCTGCGTAAACGCAAGTCGATTAGTAACAGAGCTCTGAAGCCAATGCGAAGGCAACTGCAAAAATATATCTCGAACAAAATCCAGAGGTTGTATCACCTGTAAATATGGGTTGGGAAGGAAAGACGAGAGGTAAGAGGATGCCTTATGTGCAGACTATCTAAAGAAGTTAAGAAAATCGTAATGTTTAATGATTTACAAAAAAGAGAGGATCTTCTGAAACAACAAGAAGGTGCTAAGTTCTTTGATCCAAACAAACCACAATTCTCCAGAAGATGATTTTGGTTATGCTAAAGGCAGGATACTATTATGTGTGAATATCATTTCTAAGGATGGTAGCTCAAATCTGTGCGAGGGATAAAGTATGCGTAATCAAAAGAAATATTTTCTTTGACACGATGGCACATTAACGGATGACGCACCCATCGCATTACGGGTGCCGCGCTGGTTAGCTGCGCTACATCAATTAGAAAAGAATGGTCATTGTGTCTACTGCTACCGGTAGTATAACACCATAAGACAGTTTCGTTTACCAATCAGATAGGTTCTATAAGACAGTATGCAGGTGGTGGATGCCTGATATCACATCGGTTCATCGTATTTATTTCACTTCCCATTCTGAGAGCACAGGAATTATTACGACATGCGGATGAAGAAAATATCGGTTGGCTGATGTTATTGATAGGATAAAGTATATATGCGTGTGACTATCGTTTCTGAATGCTGTATTTACGCATGAAATCTCACAAACCTATATCTATGAAACCTAATTTAGATTATACAGATACCAAATATCCTGGTAAAGGTATACTTTTGGCATTTGATGATGCAGTCAGGAAAATCCATGGTAGACGAGATCATCATTTACGAATGGCTAAAACCTATTGTGTATCTCCAAAGATGACAAGAAAAGATGGAATTGAATATGATGTGGGTATCGCAAGCAGATCCAAGCGATGTCGCTGTGGTTTGGAGACGGAAACATATGATTATGTTTGATAAAGATGGACTTCCATCGCTATGGGAAATGCATCCTGCATTGAAGGAACTGCAGACCTATGACTGATTCAATGTCGTAACGATGGAATCTATAAAGTATGTGTCCACTTTTGGCTGGATAACGGAGGATAATTAATGAATTTACCGTCACCAAATTTAACCATTGTACGCATGATTGTTCATGTGATTGCATTACCATAGTCTTAGCAACAACCCACAAAAAGAAGGGTGAATATGTCCCATCTATTGTGGTAAGTTGTTGGATGTTTAGATTTGGTATTTACTTAGAAACCCGCGAACCAAACAATCTTCAAAGAGCAAAACAGAAACAATTGTACAACATTGTTTCGAGGCGCGGTGGTCTTATGGCTGCTGCATTGAGGAAGATGGATCACATCACGGCATTAAAGAGCCACGGATAAAAGATTCTACTGCTCGATGTGTTGGCGGTACCATGCAGGATGTGGAAGTTACCGCGATTGTTGGCTTATGATGTTAAACTGGCATCACAATTCCCAAATCATGATGAACAAGGCACAATTTAATGATGATGCTATCACAATTAGATTCGACACTGGCTGAAGATGAATCTAGTAATGCAGACGCTATTCACAACCCCATCCCATGTATTCCTTATTATGGATCGAACGTATTTCTGCCATGATGGCACAAGTTTCTATCTGTACTCTGTATGGTTTCCAGGTGAAGTATACACAAGAAATATTCTCCTTTTGCCCTTACTTTTCCATTTCAATATGATGCTGGAACTGTTCTATTACGCAGCCAACAGAAGTATTATTTTAGTAGAGCTATTATCTCGTTAGTACTTCGCAATCATTGTCTTTGGTGGCATATAACGTCGAAAATATTTATGCTGACCTCTGTAAAGAAATAAAAATCTGGAGGAAGAATCATTACTTATTATCATTTGATCTACACATATAAAGGGCGTCACTGTTCCGTTGAGCAGGACGAAGTTCAGGAGGCTGATTAATCGGTAAAAGGAGGAAAAGAAATGAAGTTGAATTTAGTAGAAAGATTACAAAGAGTCAGCTACGTGGCCAGATGTCTTGACTTCAAGTCAGTGACAGTTACAAACGTATGTATAAGAAGGCCGAAGACACGGTTCAGGCTTCTCTCAAAGCAAAAGTAGAAAGGACTGTTCTAATGGTGGTAAGTAAGTGCAACATTCATGTGTCTGTGATTTGAACGTAGGGTGCACAGGAGAATATCTCAGTTCATTCACCAATCATCGAAAAAGATTGAAGTAGTTCGTTGCGGTATGTCTGTAGAGCCAAGTTTTGGCTACCCTGGGCGGGATTATCTGCTAAGAACGCTCAGATTGTTAAAGATTCTGTCAGTAATCTAAGCAAAGAGAAATTACCTCTTTGATATAATACAACAGTAGGTACAATATGATATGAAGGAGAGAAATGAATAAAGATCAAGATTTGCGTTTGATGAAACGAGAGGTCGATGAGTCCATTGACAGATGAGACAACTGTTATCGACATGGCTAAAATTAGAAATGAACAAAACCAACCAAAGAAGAGAAAGATGATAAAGAAGCAAAGTACACTTTTTTTTCTTTCTTGAAAGAGGGCGGATGACATGGTGCAGGTATTGATTATTAGAATCTGTAGCATCTGAATACAGGTAAAAGCAGAAGTTCTGATGTATAACAGCATTAGAAGATGGTTATTTGGACTTGATTTACCTGGTTGGTCATTAACAGGGTTAAAGCGTTTTGATATTGCCACGTTTCATCTAGCAGTGAAAGAAAGAATATCCTACCGGGAGCGTGTCATTATTTACTCCGTGAGACAAATGAATATCGTACAACCAACTCCAAGAGCAAATGGTGAGCTCAGCAGAAGAACTGCTCCCCAGACAGAGTCCGCGCTGCAAGTACGTATCCAGCCATTTACCGGTGATTTTAAACGAGAAGCTATGAAGATGAATACTACAGATAATCGACTTTGATATCTTTCTGACCACGCTACTTCGGTGCGCATCGGCTGTTCACACATTAACGGCGTGGTCGGTAGTTTATCCATTTAAAGGGCTTCTACATATACATGGTAAAGATTCAGTGGTATCCAGGACATATGGAAAGTTCGTCGCAGAGATGACGGAGTTTGTTCGTTGATATGTTGATAGAATTGATGAGATGCGAATTCCTGAGTGTATCTGTCAACCAATGTTAAAGCAGATGGCACAGGGTAAACCACGTTTTAATTGTTTTATCAAAGATTGATATGGCAATCCAGTTCAAATCCGAAGGGGAGAATATCTAAGTCAAGGAGAGAACAGTGTGTCTCGCCTTAGACGAATGAAAAGATCTACAATGCGGTGCAAAAAGATAATCTGTGAAGCGATTCAATTAATGGAAGAAAAGTCAGTGAAACAGATTGCTAGAGGAATACGTCCACGCAGCTCCGGCAATGGCTTGTGGTATCCCTAACGTTGGTAAGTCGGATATTGATCAATCGCGATTGAACGTAAGAAGAACATTGAAGGCGGCAGGATGTTTGTGTGAATACGAGTCTTTAACATGGCGAATGCAGATCAGAACTTAGATTTTATTGGATAATAATTAAAAGTACTTACCTGGAAGTTTGATGATGAAAAAAACAGGTCTCTTTACTATGGCACTGGTTCTACACGATGAGTATTTAGACGTAAGAGTTTATAGCTAAGGGATGCCATCTACTATATTCAAGATCTCATCCAAACTACTGGAAGAAGAAAATTTAAGAGGAAAGTGGTGAAGTCAACTGAATGTGCAGCAAAAGTGAATTAAGCAAAAAAGAGAAACCAACAGCAGATAGTGAACCAGATTTAAACGCGCCGCTGGAGTTATGACGGAACTACGCCATGTTGGGAAACTAGGATTAACACTGATTGAGAGAGTAAATGGAAGAGTCGCGGAAAGTTCTGTCCGAATGAATATGAAATACTGCATGGCTGCTTGACAGCATTGTCGCAGGCTGATGAAGCAGGGCGATACCACTCTTGCAGGACCCTTAACAGTTGGTGTGCCATCTTCCCATCGGATATGAAAATCCAGATATCTACGATTCTAAACTATTCGCAGTGCAGCGGATGTTATTTGATTTGGATTCAAGAGGATGCACTCTGGTTTGAAATCATCTAAGGTAACACTGAAGAAATCGATCAGCATATCTACCGTGGGCAGATCAATCGCAATGAAACAAATCGCCATCCATTCCTAACGTGATGTTAAATAACGGACGCGATGCCATTGGTTGGATTGCTGAAAGAATTTATTCCACTTAAAGGGGGATCAAAATCGATCTCTCATCGCAGCCGCAAGTATCTTGCAAAAGTCACCAGGAGACCGCAATGCCAGAATGATAAAGTTAATTTGTGAGTATGGCTTTGCCAAACATAAAGGCTACCCAAACTACAATGATATGGAAGTTTTATTGAAGCTATGGAGAATGCAAGATACATCGTGTTATTTCTGACCAAAGAAGAATATGATGAAGATAAATTGTTTGAGGGAATACACAGTCTTCTTCCTATAAATAGGTAGGAGAGTTTTTATATGGACAAAGAAAAAATTAGCTACACTTATCAGTACGTACGTGATTGGGATAAGATTGCAAAGCTTTTACAAGATGATGGGCCAAGTGATTGACATTCCAATCAGACTCAGTATATTACAATTCATGACAGTGTGAGGTCCTGATAGTTTCAGTGAAACATGATTTCTCCATGGGCTGGTTTTATTGTGGAGGTTTTATTATTGCGTAACCCATGTTAACAATCATCGCAGTCGCCAAATGAACAATACAAAGTGGTTATCAAAAGAAAGTGTAACGCACCTAAAAGATCGTTTTGTGTTGGTGTCTGACTTCATAAAGGTGTCGATGGATACAAAATATGGTACACAAGGTATTGGTACGATTGCGGTTATCGGTAGTGGCTTAGATATTCACCATCCATATGAAAAAATGAACACTTTGGCGAGAGCTGCAGAAATATGATTTAACATTGAGGAATATCCATCCGTACGGGTGTACGTACATCACTCTCATGGTGCAACCGGCATTTGAGCAGCACGGAGAAAGTGTAATTAAGATTGCGTAATAAGATAGTTCGGTACGATGGGTACTGTAAATGAAGCTATCACATTAGATGCTGAAGTATTCATGTATTCTCATTTATATCGCAGTGAATAGGATGGGTTAAAATAAATTAATTGCGATGAGTACAAATTTTATAATGACAAGGATATGATAAAGAAATGATCTGAAAAAGATGATTGAAAATTGAATTTTTTAATGTTCTTGGAAAAGAATTTGCACGAGGATAGAACCAAATGAAAGAACTTAGGTGATTGTGGAGTCACCATCAAAAGTCAAAGACGATTGCAAATATCGAGAAAAGACTTATACCGTTATTGTAGTAAGGGTATATTCGAGATCTTGGTGACAAGAGGAGGTCTTGTTGATAGAAATGATTTCAGAGCTGAATATATAGATTTCAAAGGATAAAAGGAACAGGAAAGAGCTGTGCGCAGAAGCCGCCAAAGCACAGCGTGTACCGGCAACCGTGGACCCGACCGCAGGTTGCGAGGCTAATGTGCTGGCATTTAGCGTGAAGAGTTAGGACTAGATGAAGATGCAATCGAATGTGTTATTCCATGAAATTATTAAAATGTAGTACAGAAGCGGGTTCAATCTTCCATGTGCAATTGATATGCGATCTTGGTAAGCACTCAAGAAACAAGACGTATCTTAGGACCGTATTATCGTGGTTTTAAGTTATCAAACTGTCACATAATAAGACCATTCTGTCTGCTGGTCGCAAAAGACCGGGGTAGCAAGTTAAAGCTAGTTGTTGAACGGCGAAAAAGGAAATCCAAGCATTTATCAGAAGGAATACTGGACATTATGAAGTTTTATAAAGATAAGATTGAGTTTGAAGGTCTTGCAGAAGATCACCGGTAAAAAGCAGAATTAAAAACACAAGAAGCCTCCAGAAAGCATATGATGGGCTGCTGTGGCAATTTTGTTGCGGCTCATTATCAAGTCCACTAGCACGTGTTGTGAAAGTATCCACTATTTATTACAAGCACACTTGCGGTGAGGTTTTTCTCCACAAAACTTTCCTTCGGCAAAAGCTGCAAGCAATGTCAATTCGTACAACGATTACATATGAAGGTGTGATGAGGAAATGGACAAGAGGTTTAATTGACTTACATGTACAGATAGTATTAATGTCTATCAGATGTATGAATGGTACAGGAACTGATTCAAAATGAATATGGAAAGTAGTATTTAGGGCATATACCCATGTGGTACGATTCAAATTTCATATCGTTTGGCCGAATAACCTGTCCCTACTAGTCTTGGCAATACTCCAAAGTTAAAGTACATTTAACATGAACAATATAAGTTATATGCATTAATTTGATGCAATGCTTATCGCCCCTTATGTCTGCAGCGAAGCACACCTACTTACCAATACTCAGGTCAGAATGGCTATGGACTTTTACCGCGTCTGGGCACGGATGAAAATTTTGATGGGTTACTTAAAGGGGTGCTATGGTGAATATGAATCTGGTAAGGATGTGTCTTTACCAGTCCTCAGTTGAATGTTATAAATCGCTGCAAAGGAGCCAGAAAATGTCCAACACTTTATAAGTGAACTACCAGCAAGATATGCCGAAGCCAAGCTGACTGGTTACACCGGAAGAAGAGCTTTTGGTAATTTGTAGACCTTCCACATATGGGCGATTATCGATAATCTGCCATGGTGGGGCTATGTTACATTAGAGACTTCGAAGGCAGTCGTACAAAAGTATTTAAGCCCACAGAACAGGTATTCTAATCCAACAGAGAAGTTTTGATGAATTCTTAAAGACATCATCAATGTAAATTGATTATACGCAGGAATTCAAGCATTAGATGAAATTGCGGATATACAGCAGAAATAAGTCGCAAATATTTAAAAGATTTCACAATCGTTTCTGTCTGACTTTAGAACATGCATACCGAGAAAAACATGGGAAAAGTAGTAAAGAATTGGAAAAGGTTAAGTGAGGTTTGTCCAGATTAGGGAGGAGAGCTTGTCTATCGTGGCTAGGTAGATTTGTGTTTATCTCGCTGTTCAAACTTCCCTATGGTCAGATACACCTGTGATGAAACGATAAACCGGTGAAAAGAAAAGTTGAGAACCAACGGGGCAAAAGCCTGATTGTGGGCAGTGAACTATTGAAGCAAGAGTCGTTATGGAACATACTTTAGGTTGTTCAAACTCCTAAGTGTCATTACATGAAAATCTAGAAGGAGAACGACTGCTCTTTTAAGAAGGAGAAAAGCTACAAGTGTAGTAAAGGAAACAAGGACAACTAAGAAAGACACAAAGAAGATACGCAAAGAAGACGTATTTCATAAAGAAGCAGCTACTAAGAAAATGACTATGCCAAGAAGACAACCAAAAGAAGAACAACAGTAATAAAGAAAATGAGGAATAACCAATGGATGTAATTGTGTAATCGGCAGGCTTACAGCAGGACGCGGGAAGCCATCAATTGAAAAGAGGATTTAAAGTTCGTCTCTATGAGATGAATAGTGAAACATTCACCAGCACATCATTACAGCGATGACTTTGCGGAACTGGTGCATGCGTTCTAACTATTACGCTCTGACGCATTAACAAATGCAATATCGGTGCTTTGAAAGAGAGATGCGGCTTGATTGATTCATTGATGCAAGCAGCTGATAACAGTCATGTTCCAGCAGGTAGTGCCTCAGCAGTAGACCGTGAAAGTCGCATAGAAGTTAGAAATGGCATGTGCAATTGTCCAAATATCGAAGTGATTATAAGAAGTAACCAATATTCCTGATGGACCAACCATTATCGCAACAGGACCGTTAAGTTCGAAGGGACATGCGGTGCCTACCTACTTTTAATTGATGATTGGTTACCGTTATTTCTATTGATGTGTGGCAGCCCCAATCGTAATCAAGGAATCTTATTAATTCTGGATAAAGCTCATAAGAAAGTCACGTTATGATAAGGGTGAAGCAGATTATATTGAACCGTCCCACAGACACGGGAAGAGTTCGATGCTTTCTATATGGAATTAATCCATATGAAACAGCGGAAGCACATGCTTTCTGAGAAAGAAGTTATTCTTTGAAGGTTGCATGCCATTCTAAGTTATGGCAAAACGTAAAGAGACACACCTGGTCCGAATGGAAACCGGTGACTCTGGAAATTAGCTGTAGCGTCCTTACGCAGTGGTACAGCATGTCAAGATACACGTACAAGCATCCTGTATTGGCTGTTTATCGCAAACATAATTTAAAATGTAGAGAATAGAACGTATTATTCAGATGATACTGTGACTCGAGAATGCAGAATTATATTATGGCGTTAAATGAAACACATATATCTGGCTCACCAATCTATCTACGAAACGTATCAGTTTAAAGATAGAGGTCGACGAATTGGTGGTGACAAATGATCTGAGTTGAATATGTATGAGAACTACAGACCAGAAATGCTAGTATTAATACCTATGCACTAAAGGGTAAGAACCGGTGGTACTTGCAATACAATGATGGAAGTGCACAGCACATTATATTACGTACGTAGATCCCAGTCACTTCCAACCAATGAACGCAAAACTTAAGACATTATGCATCTAGAAGGGGTGGCGAAGAAGAAAGATCGTAAATAAAGCCTACGCACCAAGGGTGGCTTTAAAATCATTCAGAGTTAAAGAGAAGAAATGGACTTTGAGAAATCATTGATCGTTTTACGACAGATTGCCCGTGTTCGCATTGGTGATCAAAAGAAGGAGAAAATGTATATCGTCGTGATGTAGAGAGATTTCAGAATATTCGTAGTCATCAGACGATTCTTTGGAGCAGTCAGCAAAAACAGACGTCAGTGATTACTTACACAATTACGAGAGACGGGTGAGAGATTGGTGGTAAGCTACTTCTTCCAATAGTAGCTATACTGAGAATCTATCTTCCCTGAAATCCTTCATCGATACTTTGAACTGCCTTTTGAAGGGAATCAAAGCCAATCCAGTACGTACTTTTTAAGGGTGGTTTCATCTGTTTGAAAAACTACCTGAGTTTTAACGTTTGACCAATGAAACAAAGCAATCAATTTGATTTACAAGATCCCAAAATATGCAATCGCTGTATCATCGAAGTATGTATGCATGGGCGCGTCAGTGAATGCAGGGTTTAAAATATCATCCATCAATCTAGCGGGAAGGTTTCTTTTAACGGCATTTTGGCAAAGAGAAAAGAAAAGAATGTTCCATTCTATCCAAGATGTAAAATAGCTCATCCGATACCATTTGAATGCAGGATGATTCAAGGTGATAGCATCATGTGAACACGATATTCTTTGTGAATCAAAACAGACCTATCTCTGCTAGAAGTATTCAGCCTATCTGTAAAAGCAGGAGAAGACGGGGAATTTTCCAATTCATATCCATCCCTATATGATACAGTCATGTTTTGTGACATATATGTTGGATAATGGTAGATTTATATCGTATAAGAATTATTGGGTCGTTGAAAATCTTGTACAAATAAATTCACAATCACGTAACACAAGATCGACTCTGTAAAGTCGTGGATGAAGCACATCCACACCCAAGAGTGCAAAAAGCTGGAAGAAAGAGGAATATGATTACAGACCATTTGATATGAAGTGATGTATTGAGCCATGTAGAAAATTAGGATCTACAAAGTCTGAAACATTAGATGTTTGTATTTACCTTTCTCGCACAAGGTAATGAATGAATTAACTCACTTCTTGGAGATTTAACAGAACTCAATGGAGAGCATGATTCGCCAGTGAATATATGGTATGTACTGTTATAAAGATAAGCAATGATTTCCAGTATCAAAACAGCGGGTGTGAAGGTGCCAGTGACCCGCTGAAGTTATAAATTCTGAAGCTATCTTCGTAAAAGAAGCTGATTATTCGTCGTGGTATCAAATAAATTCCATGAGATTGTACTATTCTACGCATGCCTATCATGAGTGAAGGTTGCGTCAGTTAGTCACTACGCCCGCAAGCGACGATATTAGTGCAGAATGCGAGCAATTGCCAAACTGTTGATTAAAACTAGGTGTTGATTATATCTTCGCGTCCGGACAGTCAGGACTGTTTCTACTGTGAGATGAATCAGAGTACAAGCAAGTTAAAGGTTGTATCCAGGTAGAATGAATGCAGCTCTCAGGAGGCAGCCAGATTTTAGAGGATATGAGTTGAGTACCACCCTTATATACTGCAGATGATCTAAGGCAAGTTAGGGCTCCACGTATCCTGGGGACAATGAAAGTAATGCAAGACCTTCACATTGACATATTGCAGTAAAACCTATGAAGAGTTTGTTGTAAGAATAAATTGTGATTGTTGGAGATGACCATAGAGCACTGATATTAGTATTCAGATATAGCCGCCCTTTTGTAATATTACAGGTCGCACTATTCCATAAGAATTCCCAAACATCCTCAGAAAATATATCGATACAATGGCACATTTTCAAATATTAAGCAACACCTATTTTCAAAATACATTGGGAAATATATATATATGTGATCGGTAATTAAAATCTTTTATAAAGAAGGCTGTTTTGATAGAACCAATTTTAATCGTGTTTAGACATTTTTATGAAATTGAAGATTCGGCTAATTATGATAATGGAAGATATGTTAGTATAATTACAATTCTTAATATTCAAGCTTTATTAGCATTCGTACTACCAATTGCAGTTCGAAGGTAATTGATATGATTTAGAAATCAAAAATATCTGATTATGGTGATTATCGTTGAGTTACACTGCTAATTAATCTACTTAATCATTCAAATTACAGAAAAGTGCGATTATAAACAGTAAGCAGAATATCAACATGGAAATTTTCAATGAATTAACACTGGTAGCACAGTCAAAAATACAGAAAGATAAAGTATACTATATTGAGAGAATCGGTAGCAGTATATCAATTTGGTGGATTATCTCGATGACAATTCCAAGTTAGTAAGAAACGATTTAACGATTATTCTGTGCTTGGTGGCTGATTTTATATAGTTTGTTGTTAATGGAATACGATTGCTAGAATTCAGTATTATGCAGGCTAGTACAGTTTTAAACATTCAGCCTAAGCAGGTGCTAAGAGACTAAGATGTAAAAGTTTCTACTGTTTGCGGATAATATTTTATTTTGATAATGCTTAATTGTATTAAACAATCTATAGGTCTGAGCAAATACAAAGTATTCGAAATCAAAATGTACATGATATTTTATCGAAAACAACAGATATCAATACATGTGATAAGGAAATTTCATATGTTTTAAATAGCATCATCAGAAATCAGTAATGTCATGTACTTGGTATTAGCAATCCATCATGTACAGTAGATATGTCAATGTTCCTTGTTTGATATTATGATTTATTGTTATCTGTTTCAGAGGTATCAATGATTTGGTCATTAAACGCCATGAAAGATGAACGCTTCTTTTAACCCCTGACAAATGATATTGAGAATAATTTAGAGAGAATGGGTGGAGACGAAATTGATCATATTAGAAATACTGGAGTTTAAAGGGACCACAAATTCAATATAAAAAGAACATTCAATACAAAATATAAACATACATTTAACCAAGGAGATATTAATACTCTGGTGAAACTGAAACAGGAAAGAAATCAAGCTTTGTAAAATCATTAATGGTTTAGTAGAGGGACAATATTTTCTTCAATGGCATTGAAATGTACAGTACCCTCTTATCTTCATCATGAAAGAGAGTATATTACTGCCAAATGAATCACTTATCACTTGAACAGTGGGGGTATATTGAATTAAATGTTGATGCAACTACAGGCTGAAAAATGTTGGCTTTTTGATAAATTTATTAAAAAAGAAAACGGAATCACATCTGACAGACTAATTCCATCTGGTAAGATGACAGAAAATTGCATTAAAGATTAATCACAAATTAAAAGATGGATGTTATCATTCCTTGGACAAAGTAACAAGTCTGATGGATGCTGACACAGGAGGCAAAGGCTTGATGAAACCTGCCATTACTTAAAAATAAGTATGGTATTAATTATTCACACAAAATCTCAACGTTGCGCGAAAACAGCAAAAGCTGAAAGTGATAAGACACTGGCAGAATACCGCACAACTGGAATGCTGTTTATGATAGAAAATTAAAACCCATACTCTCTCATAGGTTTTATGCTAACACGCGAATGGTACCTTTGTACTTTTGTCACAGCAAAGGAAGATGTACTTCACACAGTGAACGGCTTATCCCGTATATGGGTTCACAGAACATGTATGTTGGATGGTGGAGTTCGAAACTGTGGAAAGACAACGGAAAGGTAGGGTAATAGAAAATATGATCGTTGTTTCACTGAGGAAAATGCAAGAACGCAGCATACCGGTCACCAGACACGTAAGTGGAACCAAAAGATGAAGCAGTTCATCTAAGGCTGGCTAAGAATGGTGTATAAGTATCATCGACTTAGGCAAAGACATTAGTATAAATTAGAAGTAGCCTATGATGCTTAAAGAAGATTGGTTGAAGATGGTGGGTGATCTTATTCGTAGGGAAATCTAAGAAGTTGCCTGCAAATACCTGAAGAAGTATTAAGAAGTGGAAGCTTCTACATCATTCAGAGATGGTTAGGTGGAATAAATGACTAACTTCCCGCACAATCCAGAAGCCACCGTACATAGAGATTGAAGAAATGGAGAATGACAGTTAGCAGTTTATAAAGAAGGAACATGTCTCTTACAGTTAGCGAGACGAAACTTTGGCGGGTACTGGTGGGAATGAAGGTTGCTAGATGCACCATGGTAGACCCATTAAAGAGCACAACGCAGTAGCTGAAGCACGTAAGTTAAATATCCTATTCGTTTTAACTGACAAGCAAATGTTGGATCTAGATTAGTAGACTCAACCTTCAAAATGACGATGGAGATGTTCTATCGGGGTTAATGGTAATGCGATGCTATCTAGAAGCCAAGGGTGGTGGTATTAGAAGTTGCTCAATAAGAAGATGAGACAGTTGGAAGACATCACAATGAAGGATGAATTATCAATGTTGAATGGTTATACGCTGAACAGGAGCGTAAGAAGATGTGAAGTCTGAAGAACGCCGCCAGATGGCTCAACGTCGCAGGGAACTACAATGGCGGGCCGGTATTCCTGTAGAGACGCTGGACGGAAACCGTCAGACACGTCCAGCTGCTGGGCTAGTTACAACAGCATCTGAGCTACTGAGGAGGCTGGAGCAAAATGGTACCACAGCTGCTCAAGTAAAGAATTGCGAATTAACAGGCGCAGGAATGATGAATGTGTTAAAGGCCTTGCAGAACGTAATAAGATACAGCATGCTGGCTGACTGGTTTGTAGCGTAGCCGCCATACGGCAAGAAGGAATAGCAGAACTGCCGAAGGCTTTCAGCTGCAAGATCTCACTGAAGGCAACAGCGTCATTGCACAGAAGTTAACTTGGTGCCGACTCTGTCAGTTGGCAGAATGATCACTCTAGCTCTACAGATGAAGCCATAAGACAATCTTCAATTTAATGCTAAGACTGTTGAAGAGGCATTAGCTCTTCCCCAGCAGAAGGCACATTGAATGATTCATTTACTGCTGCAGCCATATTATTGGTAAAGATTATATCAAGAAGATTCAGAAAACTGCCAGAAAGAGCGATGATGAATCATTCGGTTCTTTACATTGACCAAGCGTAGGGACGTATCGCCGCCGTTACAGCTGCTGTTGTTAAGGGTAAGCATCAGATGCCTGCTGCCGTGGTGAATAAGGTGGCAGACGCAGGCTGGCTTCTATGAACCCAACATATGTATCACGTGACGAAATGCCACAAGAAGTTGTAGCCCCATGAACGTGAAGTTCGATGATGACCATGGCAATGATCCAAGCTCAAAATAAGCCAGTGTTAAGGCTGGAATCATTGAAGGTCGTGTATCTGAAGTCATTACAGGATATTAGTTGACCAGAATACTTCCTAGATTCTAACCTCAAGTGCGGCCGGGATTTTCAGCGAAAACAATGCTGAAGTTGTTGTTCGTTAAGTGTTAATGTAGGGTGAAGGTATTGAAAAGAAGCAGGACGA
>BNJT01002119.1_pt1 | contig 50123 bp, 95 predicted proteins | sample 8540491 | NCBI WGS metagenome assembly BNJT01 (sample SAMD00202455, study PRJDB9452) | human saliva metagenome | host: Homo sapiens | reverse complement strand
TTATATTATACTACAAATAACTTATAAATGTTTAAAAATCCAACATTTTATACTATAACTTTCATATAAAAGGGGACAAAAAAAGGGGCAGACTTTTTAAGTCCCTTTTATATTACAATTTCTCTAAAAAAATTTTTATCTTCTTTTTTTCTTTTAATTTTTTTCTGTTAAGTGTATATATATCTTTTTAGTTACAGTTGTGTTTTTCGTGCCCTAATCTTCTTGATACAGCTTCTACACTTATTCCTTTTTTTCTATAAGTAAACTTGCGTGAGTATGTCTAAAAAAATATGAGGGTGTAAATGTATAGGCTTATATGAGTTTAAATACTCAATAAAAACTTGAATAGCTTATTTTGTTTACACCTGCAAATATTCTGTTATCATTAAATGCTAAAAATTTTTGCTATTTATTTGCTTTTTGTTTTAGCTTATAGAGTATTTGTATTACTTCTTGATTAATAGCTATATTTCTTGTAGATTTTTTTCGTTTTAGTGCTATTATATACAATTCCTCTATATTCTGTTTTGTTTATAGATAAAAGTATTTCCATTAAGGTCAGAATAGTTTAGGGCAAGTAACTCTCCAACTCTTAGTCCTGTATTTAAAAAGTATTTTTTTATAATCATATAAATTAATTCATTTTCAGAAAAAAATTGTAGTACTTCTTCTGTTTCTTTCTTTTCAAGATACAGCTTTTTCTTTTTCTTTTTACTTTCCATTTTGGAGTATCTATTTTTTTGTAAAAAAATTTATATCATCTATAAAAATCTTTTTGTAACACCACTTTTATAAAAATCTTTTAAGATTATAATTTTTGTGAGGTAGATTTTTTTCGTTTTTCGTTAAATATAGATAATAAATGTTTTGCTTTTTATTTCAGATAATTTCCAATTTTGTGAATTATTTATTATTTGATTATAAATAATATTATACGTTTTGTAAGTTGTAGGCTTAACAGTATTCTTTTTTTATATTCCATATATTTGTAAAAAAACAATCTAAAAAAATTATATTCTACATTGAAAATATCAATAGACTTTTTAATTTTTTTCTTGCAAAATCTCATAGGCTTGATTTTTGTGATTGTCTTGTATTTTTTTCAAGTGTTACAGATACTTTCTTTCTATTCCCGAAATAGTCTGTATAAGTTTCTATAAACTTGAATTTATTGTTTTTCGTTTTTTTCTATATACATTTTGTCTTTTGCTCCTCTTTTTGTAAATTAAGCAAAAAAACCGATTTTTTTTGAATTGAGATATTATTTTGTTTTTTTAATTCTTCTAAATTAATTGTTATATATTCATTAATTGTTGGAATAAATATTTTTTTATTTCTTTTTATATCCTCTCCTGCAGAATTGAATATAAAAATCGTAAACTACATTTATTCTAGCATTAGGCATTATACTTTGTGAATATTCTTTTGTTGCTAAAGCTGTTAAAGATTGTTGTTGTAAATTATTTACAGCTAATGCTTGATTATGATTGATATTAACAATTTCATTAGACTTATTTTTCAATAGTTAAGTCTATACTAAATTTATTGTATAAAAACATTAGGTATTAAATTTAATTGTGTACCATCAATAAAAATAAAAAAACATCTCTATTGCTTGTTATCACATTCATTAATTTTATTTCATTGATTTTTTTATATTTACTTTTTTTCTGTTTCTTGCACTATGTCTAATTCATTTACAATAAGTTTTTTTAAAAAAATGTACCTCCTAAATTTACATAGTCAGTATCAACAGTTTTGCTAGTTAAAAAAATCATACATTCTTTGTTGTAGATTTCTTTCATTAATAGATTTTTCCAACAGCGTAACTTGTTCCTACAACACCTGCTACACCTGTAAGCATTAAGCCTATAAACTTGATTATAATAAAAAGCTATAATCACTATAATAATAATTCCCATTTTTTTACCTCCTATTTTTTTCTTTTTATATTAATTTTAAATTGACACCTTATTTATTAATGTTATTTTTTTCATTTCTTTTAAAGTAATTAATATTTCTTTACTTGTAACAGATAATTCTTTTAGTAATAATAACATTTCTTTTTTTGTAATAGTTTATCTTGTTGTTGTAATTTTATTGTATCATCTATGTTTTTGTTCGATAGGATTAAGATTTTCGCAACCACTATTATTAGTAGTATTATTATAGGTAATATCTCTAAAAATTTCCCGAATTTTTTTGATATATTAATAGAATTATCAACCGTATCATACCCTAACAAAAACTTCAGGAGGAATATCTAATATTTTTTTGATATTTTTTTACTATATTAGTATGCGTCATATTTGCAATTGTTCCACTTTCCCAACGTGATACAGTGCTTTCACTAACTCCTATAAGATTGCCTAATTCTTTTTAAAAGAGTATCCTTTTTCTTCTCTTTTTGCTTTTTATAATATCTTTAATATTCATAACTAACACCACCTTTAAATATATTATAACATAACTTTGCATAAATGCAATAGTTTTTATCAAAAAAAATAATATAATTTTGCACAAATGCAAAAAAATATAAAAAAATAAAAAAACTTGCGAAAAAGGCTTGACAAATAAAAAAATAGGGTATATAATATGCTCAGAAGCAAGAGAGGAGGTTCAAAAAAATGTTAAAAAGTAAATTCAGCAAAACTAAAAATATTTTTTTGTGAAATCAAAGGAATTTCTTTTTAAAAGAATTGTCAGAATTTATAGGTATTAATATCTCAACGTTTTATAATAAAGTAAACAATTATAAAAAAACAGAGAATTTTACAGAAATGAAATAGTTTTTAATTTGTGAAAAAAATTAGAATTAAGCAAAAGAACAAATGCTTGAAATTTTTTTTGATGAAAAAAACTTGCGTAAAAAGCAAGTGCATAGAAGAAAGGGGATAAAAAAATGAACGAAATTAAAAATTTTTGAAAAATGCGAATTTTTGGTAAAGTTAGAATTTTTAGAAATTGAGAACGAACCATACTTTGTAGGCAAAGATGTAGCTGAAATATTAGGTTACACAAACACAAGAAAGGCACTTATAGACCACGTTGATGAAGAAGATAAAACGAGTAACGAAACGTTACGTGTCAACGGAACTAATTTAACACTAATTAACGAAAGTGGGTTATACAGTTTAATTTTAAAAATCTAAACTACCACAAGCAAAAACAATTCAAACGTTGGGTAACTAACGAAGTTTTACCAACAATTAGAAAAACACGGAGCATATATGACAGACGAAGTGCTAAAAGAAGCTTTAACAAGTCCTGATTTCATTATCAGATTAGCCACAGAGTTAAAAGAAGAAAAAGAAAAGAGAAAAGCTTTTAGAAATTGACAATAATATTAAGGCTCAACAAATAGGGAGAACTAAAAACCAAAGGCAGATTATGTAGATAAGATTTTTAAAAAAAGCAAGTCTTTAATGAATGTATCACAAATAGCAAAAAGACTATGGAATGAGTGCTACAAGATTTAACAAGATATTACACGATTTAAAAAAATACAATACAAACAAGCTAATCAATGGTTGTTATATAGCAAGTATCACGATAAAGGATATACTCATTCAGAAACTTTTGACTTTATAAATAAAAAAACGGAATAAATGAAACTAATTTGACAACAAAATGGACAAATAAAGGCAGATTGTTTTTGTATGAATTATTAAAAAAAGCAATGGATATTTACCATTAATAGAAATGGAGTAGATTTATGTTAGAAAGATTTTTTTAAAAAGAAGAAAAACTAGAGGAAACTTTTTTTAAATGCTTATGTAGAAACTCTAAAAGCAGAGATAAAAGAAAAAAAGACAAAAATAATTGCTTATTTAGAAGAAATTATAAATAGAGATTTGAACGAATATAACCTAGTCAATATGTTGATTAACAATTATGGTTGGGAAGAAAACACAAATGCTTATAACAATGTTGTTTATGCAGAGAAAAAGACCTTATCTTAAATTTGGCGAAATAAAATTAACACTAGAAAAAGAAAAAAAGAATTTTAATATGGACAACCACTTGAAAGAAGTTTTAGAACAGAAAAAAATAAAAAAATTATAGCAAAAAAACCGAAATGAGTTGAGAAAAATGAATAAAAAAATTAGATTTAATTTTTAAAAAAAGACACGCAACAGAAGAAATGTTAAATTTATACAACAGAGGAGAACTTTTTATAAACCAACAGCAACTTGCTTGTATCATAGGCAAACAAACAAGAACAGCTATAAGACACTTGCATAAATTTAACGAAAAAGTAAAAAGAGGGTTATTATCCAAAAGAAAGTTTTATAAATCCAGACAAGAAAAAAACTATATTGTATGGATAAAAACCACTAATGCACTTTTTACTTATTCAAACATTATTATAACACAAAAAAACGAAAAGAACATACCGAAATTCACAAAAGATTTTTTTGATGGAGTTATGTAAAAAAAGAGGGGCAAAAAATGAACATTCAAAGTTATGTAAAAAGTGAGTTTACAAAAATACATTAGAGATTGTGAGTATATGACAAAAGGGCAAAAGATTTACAAGTAAATTAAATGATTATACTTATGAAATGGGGCGACATAGTGAATATGGCTATTTATATGCTAATGTAATTTTTAGAAGATGACAAAGAGTTATATCAATCAACATTAGATTTATTACAAGTACACAACGGAATAACCTATAACAAAATTCACAATAAAAAGACGTGTAATAGGCTTTGACTGTAATAGTCAAACAGATTATATACCTTATGGGATAGAAAGCAAAAAAACGTCAAAAATATAGAGATATGAAGTATGTTAAAAAAACAAATAAAAACTATTAATCGAACAATTAAGAAAGGCAGGTATTCACTAATGAAGATTGCAACTTATGATAACTTAAATAACTATACAACAAAAATATAACAGCTATGTTGATTATTCACGTCAAAACGAAACAAAAAAACAGAAAAAGACAACTACTTATATAGCTAAGTATGAAAAAAAGCGAAAATAAAAGCATTACAAAGCGAAATAGAAGAACTAAAAATTCAGAAACAAAAATTCTAACAATAGCACTAATTGGAATTACTTTTATGTCTTTGTTGGTGTAAGACTATGAACAAGATAGAAAAATTTTTTTCAAAGAATATGGACATTTTTGTTTTGACAGCTAGAAAAGTTAAAGAACAATGTTTGACTATGAAAGGCACTAGAATAAACAAAGCAGAATTTCAAAGGCAAAAAAACGTATTTTTAAAAAGAAATGTTGAAAAACAATAGAACAGGAGATTTAAAGATATGACAAAAAGAGAAATAGAACTAAAAGAAACTATTGAAAGTATAGTCGAAAAATGATTTAAAAGAATTATGGATAAACCATAGAGAAAAACTCACACTATAAAAAAATGGATATGTAAATATGGCTTTTTGTTCAAAAATATAAGAAAAAAAGAATAGTAGAAAAAAATTAAGAAAGTTTGAAAAAAATAACAGGATTGATAATATGGCAAAAACTTTATGAAATTACAGAAAGATACCAAAAATTTAGAATTATTACTTGATAATGCAGATGAAAAACATAAAACAAGTATTACTAGACGGACTTAATGAAATCAAAGAAGAATTTAACGAAAAAGGCTTTAAATTTAGTTAAGTATATTAAAAAAATATTGATAGTGATATAGAAAGTTTTTAAGGCGGAAGAAAAAAAGACTATCAGAAAGGCGAAAAAAACCCTTGAAAATCAAAAAAGAAAGTATAAAAAGAATACTTATATACTGAAATGAATAAAAATAGGGCAAAAAAAGGTCGATTTAGGCTTATTCAAGTTAAATATACAAAAACAATCCTGCAGGTGTAAATATACTTGATGAAAAGTTGATAGACAAAAAAATATTTGATAGAGCAAGAACCTAAAATCGACAAAAAAGCTATATTAAATGATTTAAAGAATAATGTTGATGTTAAAGGTTGTGAAATACATCAGGGAGAAAGTTTGAGGATAAAATAATGGCAGAAAAGACAAAGAATGAAACATCAGTTTTACAAAAAAACTACAACAAGCAAGAGTAATGTTGCAAAAATAAAAAAACCCTAAAAAAACAGGGTTCAATCCATTTCAAAAAAATTTAATTATTTTTGAGTTAGGAGATTTTTTTGCCACAGATAAACGAAATTTTTTTAACGAATTGAAACTATACTCACACTTTTAACTTATATCAAGATAAGGCAAAATTAGTGATTATTTGTACCGAAACAAATGAACAAGTGCAATTTACTACACCGATACAACAAGTAAAAGAAAATGCAAAAATGCAAGATATAGGAGCAATACACACTTATTCAAAAACGTTACTTGTACTATAATGCACTTGAAATAATTGAAAATGATTTAATAGATTGTAAAGACAATTCAACACAAGCACCAAAAACAACAAGCAAACAAAAAAATACAAAAAAACAACACAAGCGACTAAAACAACCTGCACAACAAAAAAACACCACAACAAAAATTTAATTAGCACAGAGCAAAGAGAAACGTTGATTAACCTAATCGAAAGTGCAGGAATAAACTTAACAGAAGAACTACAAAAGATTAAAGATTTAACAACAGATAGATACGATAAAGCACTTGAATATTATACAAAACTTGTTTTTGACAAAAAAATTTGAAATAAAGATAGGAGATAAAAAAATTATGAATAACGTTATATTAACAGGAAGAATAGCAAAAGATTTAGAAATAAGATATACGCAAACAGGTAAAAGCATATTGTAGGTTAACACTTGCAGTAGATAGAGGAATGTCAAAAGAAAAGAAACAAGAAGCAGAAGCAAAAGGACAACCAACAGCAGATTTCATAAATTGTGTAGCTTGGAATAAACTAGCAGAAACGATAAATAAATATTCAGGTAAAGGCAGAAAAAAATATTAGTAGAGGGCAGTATTCAAACAGGTAACTTTACAGCAGAAGATGGCTCAAAAAGATACACAACAGACATTTTAGTAAATAGAGCAGAGATACTTGAATTTGCTAATAACAACACAACAGAAGATACACAGCCTTTCGGACAATTTGATTTACCTTATGAAGAAACGAATAACGAAGATATACCATTTTAGGAGTTAGGATATGAAAATTGATATAGTTAGAAAGACATTTACAGAAATTTTTTTGAAAAACTTGTCTTTTAAAGTTAGACATACACCATCTTTAACAGATTTTGAAAAGAAAAATTTTGCAAGAGTTGTTATATAACGAAACAGTTAGAATTAACGAAAGATTAGAACAAAAAAATCAACAGAAAAAAATATAAAAAAATTAAAAAAAGAGGGCAGAAAAAAATTGGCAGAAAACTAGAAAAAAAGAGGGATAAAAAAATGCAACAGGGTTGGATAACTATTCATAGAAAAAAATACTTGATAATTTCTTATGGGAAGATAAACCATTTAGCAGAGGTCAAGCGTGGATAGATTTACTTATAATTGCTAATCACGAAGATAAAACAACACTATTTAATGGCAAAAATAGTTGAAATAAAAAGAGGTCAAAAAAATAACATCTTTACGACAATTAGGAGAAAGATGGGGTTGGAGTAATAGCAAAGTAAAGTATTTTTTTCAACAGCTAAAGTGCGAAAAAAATGTTAGACTACAAAAAGCGACACTAAAAAAACAGTTTACACTATTGTAAATTACAGCGATTATCAAGAATACAAAGAAGATAAAAACGACACCGAAAAGACACCGAAACGAAACAAAAAAACGAAACAAAAAAACGAAACAAAAAAACATACAAACAACAATGATAACAATGATAACAATGATAACAATATATTATATACTCTGTATGTAATTTGTGGAATGACCTATCAGAAAACATACCAAAAAGTGAATTTTATAAAAAAATAATTCAACTAGAAGTAAACATTTAAAAAGCAAGAATTGAAGAAGTTGGAGAAGAAAAAGTTTTTTTGAAGTTTTAAAGAGTGTTAAAAAAATAGTGATTTTCTTTGTGGCAAAAAAACAATAGTAATTGGACTATAACTTTTGATTGGTTCATTAATGCTAGTAACTTTGTAAAAAGTTATGGAGGGAAAACTACAACAACAGAACATCACAAAAATCAAGATACAAACGAATTTAAAAAAACTATGGAGAGTTAATCTAATGGACAAATACTTTGACGGAACTTATGAAAAAGATAACAGACATTCAAGTAAAAAAATTATAACAAGAAGTTAGGAAATACAGATTATAGTTTTTTTCTGTGAGAAGTGTAAGAACAAAAGGCTTAGTAGCTGTAAAAGTTTTTAGAAATAATATGTTTGATATAGTTTTACAAAAATGCGATTGTGTAGAAAAGACTACAAGCAGAACAGAGCAAAGAAAAAAAGTGGACTAAAAGAAAACTTTGGAAAAATTCACTTTTGAGAATTTTGATACAAGCAAAAGAATATGCAAAGTTAGTGTTAGAAAAAAAGCAAAAGAGAATGTACCAACTAATGATTGGTTCTTTATAGGTGGACAGATAGGGAGTGGAAAAACGCATATTTGCACAGCTATAAGTGAAAGACTTTTGATGTCAGGGGCAACAGTTAAGTTTGTATCTTGGCGAGATTTGATGAGTGATTTGAAAAATGGATTTAGTGGCAGACCGACATTTTTTTGATTTTGAAACCTTTAAGCATACAGAAGTTTTATATCTTGATGATTTTCTACACGGAAAAGCAACGGACTTTGAAATTGAAAAAGCCTTTGAAATAATTGATTACAGATACAGGAACAGTAAAAAAACAATTATTTCTAGTGAAATGCTATCAAGTGAAATATTACAACTATCACAGTCGATAGGTAGTAGAATTATTGAAAAAAATCAAAAAGGCTTTGTATGTAATATCAAAAGAGATACAGAAAGAAATTACAGATTGAGTAATAATAATCAAAAAAATCATTGAATGTTAAAAAAACTAAAAAAACGGCTTAAATTTTAATTAGGATATGTAAGGTATGTAATTATATTAAAAAAACATATTCTAATTAAAAAAATAGCTAGTAAATTTTACGATTAAAAAGGGGGTTACAATGTATAGGTATAACTTAGAAATAAATACAAGACCGATACCAAAGGCAAGACCACGTTTAAGCAAGTTTGCTGTTTATACACCTAAAAAAAGACAGCAGATTATGAAAAAAACTAATAGCTTATGAGTGGAAAAAGACGTTATAAAAAAACTTGATTTTAAAAAGGTGCTGTAAAGCTAGATTTATTATTTTGTTTTAAAAAAAGGCGAAAAAGTTGCAAAAAAAGATTATCACACTCAACGACCAGATTTAGACAATTTAGAAAAAAAGCAATACTAGACGGACTAAACAAAAACAGCTTTTTGTTGATGATTGTCAAGTGGTTGAAATGAAATCACAAAAAAAGTATTTTCTGATGTTGATAAAATTTTTGATAACAGTTACTGAACTTGAATAGGTGGCGAGTATGACAAACGAAGAATATAAAGATTACAAAAAGATTTTTATGAGTGTATCAAACATTTTAATAAGAAAAAGTGAATTTGAAAGAAAAACAATTTGAAAAAAATATTGAAAAATGGAAAGGGAGATAAAAAAATGAAAAAAAGATTATTAAAAAAACATTTATAATTTTAACAACAATATTGACATTAAATGGTTGCAAACAGATAGAAAGAGGAGCAAAAAAGTTTTAAGTCAGCAAACTCAGGGTTAAAGAGAAAAAAATAACAGTTTATAGTTTAGACGGAAAAAGAATTAAGAAGTTATCAAGGCGTAATTGATATAGCAAATAAACAAAAACAACGTAGTAAAATTTGATTTAGACGGAAAAAAGATATATTTTTATAATTGCAGTGTAATAGTTGAGGAAGTGGAATAAATGAAAATATCCGAAAAATGATAACACAATAACAGCTACTGAAACGTTAAAATTTAAAGATTTTTTTCGCTAAAAAGAACAAGAACAATTTTTTTAAATATGATTTACAAAGACGAACTAACACTTGAAGAAGCGAAAAGAAAAAAATGGGAGAAATAATTGCAAATACTATATTAGTGCCATTTAAAGAAAAAAATGATTTTTTTTATAATTGTTTTTTTCTGATATGTATATGGGCAAAGAAACGAAAAACGAAAGTAAAAAGCAGATTTTTACAAACACTTTGAATAAGTATATGGATTTTTACAACTTTATAGAACACCTAGTCAAGAATGGTAATTTAGAGGAAAGTGTTGTAAGAAGAAAGATTGAGGAAATGGAAAAGGGGATAGAAAGTGAAGATTAGAGCAGAATTTGATGTAAATTGTTATTTAGATAGTTATTTGCTAAAAAGAGAAAATGAAAAAGACCTTTAAAAATTGGTTAAGACAGATAATGGCTATATTGTAAATATAAAAAGCAAGTTTTAATTTGGCAGAAGATAATTACTATGAAGAACTATATTTTTTTTAAATAAAAAAATACAAAATGTAAATGTTGAATTTAAAGGAATTATAAACGAAAAATGAAATAAAAGATTTTATTCATTATTCAGCAGAAGATATGCCACTATATTTTTGATAGCATAGAAAATTTTTAAAAATCAATAGTATAAAAAAATAAAAGGGCGAAACAAAGTTATTACTAGCAAAGATTATGACTTTGAAAAAAAGATACAGAACTTTTGCAAGAATTAAAAAGATATTATACTTGACACGTGTAATTTGAATTTTGAAATTAAAACAATAAGCGAGGTAGTTTATGAATAGACAAGAAATAATCGAACAATTGAAATTAATTCAAGCAGGATTAACACAAGATGATAACAACAAGTCAAAAAAACAGAATTGACGCAGTTATTGAAAACTTAAAAACAACCTATAACGTTAGCTGACTTTTTAGGTTGGGAAGAAAATGTCATTTATACAGACGGAAATATTTATTATAAAAATACAAAAACGGAAATTTATTTTTTTAAAAACAAACGGAAAAAAATACCACAATTTTGGAATTTATCAGGATATAATGATTATTTTAATTATTGTTATAAATTTAGACAGTTAGAAAAAAAGTTGATATTGTGGAGGTGCAAGAATAATGAATATAGAAGAATTGATTATATCAATAGTTTCGTGGTTGCTTATTGTAGGTGGAATTTGTAAAGTTATAGATTTGATAACGTGGGCTTTAAGAAAAAGAGAACAGATGAAGTTTGAAGCTGATAATAAAAAAAGAACTTGAAAGAAGATTTTTAATAATTGATATAGCTGATGAAGTTGAAAGAAGATTGAAATATAAAAAAACAAAAAGAAAAGGGAAGATGAAAAAAATGAACATAGATAATTTAATTAAAGAATTACAACGAATAGATGTTGAAAAAAACTAACAGATGATGAGTTAGGAGAATTTGCTGACAATATGAAAATATTAGCAAAATAAATTTGCTAATGAGGTTATTAAAAAGATATGTTATGAACGGAGGAGAATTTTTTTAAAAAAATGAATAATTTAAAAATTTAGGGCTTGGGATAAAGCTAATAAAGAGATGTTAAAAAAATAGATGTTATAGATTTTTTTCTTAAAAAGGAATTAGAGTGTTAGAACATAAGGACAATTCTTTTTTTATGAAATTTTCAGATGTTGAAATAATGCAGTCAACAGGATTGTTTGACAAAAAAACGGAAAAAGAAATATACGAGGGAGATGTTGTTACAGGTGTATTTTTTTAGAAAAATCACGAAGTAGTTTGGCGAGAAATAAGAGGTTGTTGGCTTTATACAACCATTAAGAACAATCGGATTTATAGATTTGGCAAAATTCAATAGAAAACTTGAAGTAATAGGCAACATATACGAAAAATAAGGAGTTAATAGAAAATAAGGAGCTGTTGAGAAAATGATAGATAAAAAAACTTGAAAAAGATATAGATATATCAATAGAACTTTTGAAAGCACTTAAAGAAGATTACACAAGTAGAGCAATGCAATACAGTTCAAGACAACACAATAAAGAAAAAAAGTAAAACGTATAAGATTAATGATAAAATGATTTATTATTTAGAAACGAAAAAAAGGCAGGTAAAGTATGAGTAATGTAGAACATCCAAAAACATTATCAATTAAGTATTGATTTAGAAGTATTAGACGTAATAAATTTAGTATTAGATAATGAAGAAATAGGCAATAGTGATTGTTTTTTTATTTAGGAAATGTAATCAAATATTTATTTAGAGCAGAACAAAAAAATGGATTGGAAGATTATAAAAAGGCTTTGTATTATTTTTGGAGAAATAAACATAGCATATTCTCATTCTTGCTATACAAAAAGTGGAAAAATATACTTATAGATAAAAATATTAAAAAAACTATTGAAAAATGAGAAAATTAGAGAGATTGTTAGCAATACAATATATTTACATTTTTGTTTAGCTAAAAAAATTTATTATTTGATTACATTGAAGAACAGGAGAAAAAAACAATGATTGGTATAATATTTTTAGCAACAGTCTTAACAATAACAACTATATTTTTTTAATACTATATTTTTTTGGAAGCATTATTCATTATTGGAGAATACATTTACGAAAAATAGCGAATTTATAGATTTTATAAAAAGAAAAAAATACAAAAATAGAAAGAGGTAAAGAAAAATGAGTAACGTAGAACATCCAAAAACACTATCAATTAAGCATTGATTTAGAGGTGCTTGATATTATAAAAAAATAATTATGACAGACGGACATTTGAATGCTTATCAAGGGTTCGTTATAGGAAATGTTATTAAATATTTATTTAGAGCAGATAAAAAAAGAACGGACTAGAAGATTACAAAAAAAGCACTTTTATTATTTGCAAAATTTCAAGTCGAATGTAGAACCGTTGTTTTATTTTAGTGAAGCTACAAAAATTGTATTGTCAAAGGTTGTTGAAAATTTTGATAATTTAACATTAAGAGATATTATAAAAAAATGTTGTAAGACTAAATTTTTAAAAAAAGCAGAAGAATCATTAGAAAAAAATATTACAGAACAGGAGAAACAAAATGAAATATAAATGCGGTTATGATTTGGTTAAAGGACAGAAGATAGCTCAAATAGTATTCAACGAAAAAAACAGAGGTATTTTTTTGGAACAAACAGAGGATATAGAAAATAATACACAACGTGGTATAGGGTGGCTTTGGTAGTACAGGAGCATTTTAGCTATGAGTAAAAAAAGAAACGTGATGAGAATTTACGAAAAAGCAATAGAAAGATTTAAGCAATTTAAAAATCATTGATTGTCAAATAGTAAATAAACAAGATAAACTAAAAAAAGATTGAAAGTAAGGTAGAATATGGGGGATTGAGTACAGACCCTTTTTAGAACACAGGGAGGAGATTGCACAGCAAGAGAAAAATAAAATAGCTAGTTTTATTGATGAAAAAGATAGGCTAAAAAAAGAGATAAAAAGAGTTAGAAAAAGAATATGCTATACTAACTAAGGCTTTTTGAAACTTTAACAACTAACGAAAAAAATAGTTATTGAAGAAAAATATCCTGAACGAAAAACAGCTTGACTTGGATAAGTACACATAGTTTATATTATTCAGAAAGACAACTAAAAAAAGAATAAAATTAGCAGGTATGATAAAGATTAAGAAATGTTTGATGTAATGGCACTAAAAAAGGCACTTTTTATTGCACTTTAAAAGGGGGTAAAACGTGATATAATGTTAGTATGAAAAAAACGTAGTTTAGTAATGATTTTTTTCATAAAGTCCCCTTTTGTATAAAAACTAACCATTCAAAGAAAGATTGCATTTATTTGCAGTCTTTTTTTGTTGGATAGAAAAAGGTGGATAAGGAAAAAAATGCAGAGGAGGTGTAAAGTTGAGAATACCTTTTACAAATATAGAAATTAATAGAAAGACTAAAAAGCGATAATGAAGTTGTGAAAAAAATGAGGTTGTTGGATTGGATTGGTTTTTAGAAAACCAAAAGGAAAAATGATAATCCATTTTCAGAAAGTACTTATTATACCTGTATGAAAAATTCTATCAGAGAGTTTGGCAAAATTACCCTTAAAAAGCGTATGAACGTACAGCAAAGGGAGGAAAACGAAGAATAGACCACGAATATTTAAAAGTGTTAGCAGAAAGACCGAACAGCTTTTTCAACGGCAACGGCTTTTTTTGGTGCGATGTCGAAACAAGAAGAAACCATTATGGAAACTGTTATATTTATCTTGATTTCAAAAAAAGAAAAACGTTGAAAGACGGAAAGAAAAAAATACACTCTTGACGGAATGTATATTTTTAGATAATGACAATGTAGAAGTTGTAATCGACAATAAAAAAAGTGTTATCCCCTGAAAGAAACAAAAGTTTTTTTTACAAGTACAGAGGAGATGACAAAATTTATATATTTTCAAGTGATGAGATATTACATTTTAGAACGTCAATAAGTACAAACGGAATAACAGGACTATCAATTAAAGAACAATTATACGATTTACTTTCAACGTCAAAAGAGGGCGAAAAAGTATTTAAAAAAACATTGTTTGAAAATGGAATGACGGGTAAAGCAGTTTTGAATTATACATCAGATTTAAAAACCTGACGCAGTTGAGAAAAATGGCTAAAAATGATAAAAAAACTTATGTAGGCAGAAAAAGAAAAATATGTATAATATCATTCCTCTCAATCCATCAATGGAGTTAAAAACCTTTAAATATCAACTTGAATGACGCTCAATTTTTTTAGAAAAATAAGAAGTTTTTAAGTAATCAAATAGCAAGTCTTTTTGGTATAAAAACCTTATTTCTTAAATGATTATTCAGGAAAAGAATGACATAGAATTTCAAAACACGAGTTTTTATATTGATACCTTAATGTATATTTTAAAAACATTATGAGGAAGAATTGAATTATAAATTAATGGACATTGAAAAATGCTAGTTTTAAATTTAATGAAAAAAAGCTATTTTAAGACTTAATGCTAAGGAACAAATGGAAGTTTTAAAAAGACGGAGTAAATAACGCTATTTATTTACCAAACGAAGCGAGAGAGATTTTAGATTTAGATAGTGTTGATGGTGGAGATACCTTAATTTGTAACGGAAATTATATCCCTATTACAGAGGTTGGCAATCAATATAAAAAAACACAAAAAGAAATCGAGAGAGGAGGAACGGAGCAAGTTGAAGATACAAAACAAGACGTCAATAATCGAGAACAAGAGTAATGATATTTACATTTATGGCGATATTTCTGATTGGGAAAAATTCTCCAACATCATTACTAGATATTCTACAAGAGATTGACAAAAGAAAAACCCGTAAACTTGTATATTGCAAGTTATGGGGGCGATGTAAACTGTGGATTGGCAATGTATAACGAGTTAAAAGAAACTAAAAAGACTTAACTGTCCATATACAAGGCTTTTTGCTTTTCAATAGCTACTGTAATAGCTATGGCGAGTGAAAAAAATTGTTATGGAAAAAGGAAGTCTTTTTTTAATACATAAACCTTTATGTATGACTTATGGCAATGCAGATGACTTGAAACAGACTATCGAAACATTAGACAAGACAGAAGAAAGTATTTTTAGATATTTACGAAAGTTTTTTTCTAATCTTTCAAGAGAAGAACTAAAAGAAGTAATGAAAAAATGAAAAAGGCTATGAACGGACAAGAAGCGTCAGCCATTTTCAAAAAAACATTGTTGTTGAAGAAGATAACGAAGAAAAAGACAGAGGAACAACAACAAAAATAACGAAGATATTGAGTTAGAAATCGAACTAGCTTAATTATAAATAAAAAAATATTGGAGGTAAGAAATGACTTTAAAAAGAAATTTTAAATTTAATCGAAGAAAAAGAAAACTCAAGCAAGAGTTTTAAATTCAACAGGTAAAGTTGAAGAAGCGAAAGAGCTTTTAAATGAAATCAAAAAAATTTAAGAGTACAAGAAGAAAAATTTAAGAGAACTTGAAGAACTTGAAAAAAACTTGAAGTGCTTAACAACGGAACAGTAATTGAAGATAAGGGAAATATCAAAGTTGGTAAAAACTGTTGAAAAAAATCTGAAGAAGAAAAAAAGAAAGAGAAATCGAAAAACAGATTTTTTTAGACTATATAAAAATCAGGAAGAATTGAGTTTACAAACGAAATGAAAGAAAGCGTTGATAAAGACGGAGGACTAATCGTTCCTAAAGATATTTCAACAAAAAAATCAACGAAAGAAAAAGAGAACTGAACTCTTTGAAAAAAATATGTAAGAGTAGAAAAAAAGTAAATACATTAACAGGCTCAAGAGTAATTGAAAAAAATGCTGATAGTGTTCCTTTTTGCTTCAATCGAAGAAGGTGGACTATTTACTGATGTAGCTAACCCTGAATTTGAAACAGTTGATTACAAAGTTGTTAAATATGGTGGTGTATTAGACGTTACAAGAGAACTTTTAGAAGATACAAAAGAAAATATCAAAAACTATCTTGTAAATTGGTTAGCTAAAAAAGAAGTTGCAACAGAAAATAAAGCAATTTTAACTGTTGCAGACGCAATGGCAACTACACCAGTGGCAATTAGAACTTATGATGATATTAAGACAATTTTAAATACTAAAAATTGACCCTGCTTTATTAGATAAAACAGTTATCTTAACTAATCAATCAGGATATAACTGGTTAGATACTTTAAAGGATAAACAAGATAGATACCTTTTTAAAAAGACCATATTACAGACCCTAACGTAAAAAGCTTTTAGAGGGCAAATACACAGTAATTGTAGTAACAGATAAAGTTTTACCTGTAAAAGGCTAAAAAAAGTTCCATTCTATATTGGTGCATTAGATGAAGCTATTACACACTTTGAACGTGAGGGAAGAAGTATAGAAATGACTGATTTAGTTAAATGGGTAAATGATAAAATTTCTATCAAGTCAAGAATGAGATTTGACACTAAGGCTTTTGATAAAGAAGCATTAGTAAAAGGCGAATTTACACAAGCATAGTTAGTAGGTAATAAAAAGATGAACGATACAGAGAAATTAGAAATAGTAAAGAATTATTTGAATGTTGATTTTGAAGATGATGACAACTTAATAAAAGCACTTATAGAAAGTGGCGAAGAATATTTGCATAATGCAGGTGTCGAAGAAACAAAAAAAGAAAGTAAACTTTTACTTATTGGCAATTTCTCTTTTCGTACACTTTCATTATATTGAACGTGAAAGAACGTTTGAAAAATAACAGTAATTTAAAAAAATAATAACTCATTACAAAGCATTATTAATCAATTAAAAATATAGTTAAAAAAATAAAAATAAAAAAACACTTAAAAAAATCCAAAAAAATGTTTGATAAAAAAAGAGGTGCGATAATGAGTTATGATGAAAGAAATTACAGGTTGAAGTTTAGAACTAGTGAATTTAAAGAAAAAAATAAGGCTAGTTTTAAAAAGAAAAAGAGTATAGGAATAGAGAAAGACCAAGACGGAAAACCGATTAAAAAAATAGGACTGTTTTTTTGTCGATACAAGAGCAAAAATTAAAAATATGCTTATGGGAATGAATATACAACAACTGAAAAAAAGAAAGTAACGTTCAAAAAGATTACTTTTTTTGTAAGAGATAGAAAAAGCATTAAAAAAACTTAGACTTTTCTTGTAAATTAATCTTTGAAAAATAAAGAGTTTAATATTAAGTACGTCAACAGACTTGAAGATAACATTTTAGAAGTTAGAGGAGAGTTTGTGAATGAAACTAAAAAAATTGACGGAATAGAAAGCTTAATTGATGATTTAACTAAGATAGAAAATGTAGGACTTTTACCAAAAGAAAGCATAATGAAAGCAGGTAAAAAGTTAGAAAGTGAAATCAAAAAAGACGTGCCAAAACGAAGTGGAACAGCGAGAGAAAAGATAGGCACTTATTCAAAGATTGATACTAAAAAATTAAAGGTTGTTAAAGTTGGCTTTGATGACGCCCACGCTGATTGGAATGAATGGAAAGGTATATGGTTCAATAATTATGGCTTTAAATTATCATATTTTGGAATTAAAACAGGCAAGTATATAGATAAGCACAAAGGGTGGTTTGATAGGTCAGTTGCAAAAAAACAAGTCTAAAATGGAAGAAGAATTATTAAAAAGAGTTGGAGGGCGAAATTGGAAAGTTACTTTAGACAGATTAAAAAAATGATTTTTGATAAGTTGGAAGAACTAACAAGCTTTCCAACTTTTTTTATTTAGAAAAAAAGAAACGGATGTATCAAAAAAAGCATTAGATATTTTTTTATACAGCAGAGGACAGCGAAATATCCGATGAGTTTGTTGATGTTGTGGAAGTTGACTTTATAATAAATGTTTATTTTTCCTGACAACATTATTGATACAAATAATTTGATTAATGAAAAAAATTAAGAGAATTAAAATTTAAAAAAACATTATGTACATTGGCACAGAAAGAGAAGTAAAAAGGGTATAACACTTGTTTTACTTTTTTTCAAAAAATATATAAGGAGTGAATAAAAAAATATGGCAATTCAATCAAGTAGAAAAAAAGACCTTTTGGGGTCAAAAACGTTCATATAGCTTTATTAACTAAAGATGACGGAACAGCTTTAACTTATGCAGAGCCTGTATTTGTTAAAGGTGTTGAGAGCTTTCAATATACACCACAGTATGCGAGTGGGGAAGCTTATTCAGATGATATTCAAGATACTACAATTTCAATGCCTGTATCTTATGACTTAACTTTAACTTTTGCAGAATATCTACCAAAAATTCAAAATATGTTACAGGGAAGCTCAATTGAAAACGGAGGGGTTACAGTAAATTCAGAAGATAGTCAAAATTCAGTTGCTGTCTTATTTGAGTTTGCTTATTCAGACGGAAGTAAAGGCTTTGGAGTTTTCTATAACTGTAAATTAGTTGCAGAGGGTGGAACTCATAATACTAAAACAGGAAATATTGAGTTCAGTAAATATCAATTAAAGGGTAAGGCTTTACCTGTCGCAGACGGAACAATAAGCAGATTTATTACAAGTAATGAAGATAAATTAAAAACCTGATGTTGTAACAAAAATTCTTTAGAACAGTTTTAGGAACAAAAGAGAAAATATTAACACCTTAATAAATGGGGGATAACATCCCCTATTTGTTTTATAATTTTTTTAAATTTTTTTAAATAGGTTAGGAGTAAGAAATGGAAATACAAGATAACAGCTTAAAAAGTTTTATGGAAAAAAATAGAGAATATATATTAAATTGCACAATGGAGAGTTTTAGAGTTTATCAAAAAAACATACAGGCAGAGGACTAACAAAAAGATGTATCAAACTTTTTACAATATAAAGTTGATAATATGCTTGATTTAATAGCTTGTATGCTAAGAAATAGAAAAAGGCAAGATATTAGATGAGTTTGTATATAATTTAAGTGAAAAAGATAAAATGAATATAATAATTAGCTTGTCAGATTTAACTTTTAATTTGTTTTTAGTAAATGCGTTTTAGAAAAATGACAAAGAAGAAGAACTGACAATACCTTTAAAAAAAAAGAAGAAGAAGAACAGGAAATAGATGTTGATTTTCTATTTTACTTTTTATACTGTTATCTTGCACAAGCGAGAATATGAATTTTTTTAATGCGACTTTAAGAACAGTTTTAAAAATGCTTAACATACATTCTGATATGAATAAGAGCGAGGAAAGTAAAGAAGAAAAAGACACAACTACAATGATAGGGTTAGGAGATGATTTTGAATAATGGCTAAAAAAATTAACAGTCGATATAGAAGCTAGAGATAATGCGAGTGATAAGATTAAAAAAACTTAATAAAGAATTAACAGCACTTGATAGAGCATACAAAGTTAGTCAAGATACATTAAAAAAACAGGGCGACAGTTATAGAACTTTACAACAATCATTAGACCATTACTCAAAAAGCTATCAAAAATTTCAGAAGATAAAAATCAAGAGCATTAATACAGCTTTAAAGGAAACATTTAAAGAAAGAACGAATGAAAAAAAGAGCATTAAAAAGAAACGCAAGATAGCTTAAAGAAATTACAAGACGGATACACAAAAAAATCAAGAAGTCTTAAAAAAATGTAAGGTCAGAATTTAAAAAGTATTTATAGTGAAAAGAAACAACTTATTAAGGCTTATGATGAAGAAAAATAAAAAAAGCTAAAAAGTTTTAAATGATAGACAAAAAAGAAGTTGCAAAAATTAGAGGGTAAAAAAAGTCAAGCATACGAAAAAAGCTAGTGCAGAAATGAAAAAAGCAAGAAGCAGTAGTAAAAAAATCTATCTAAAAAGTATGCAAGAAAAATGCGAATAGACATAAAGCGTTAAAAAAACAGAATTAAGAGATAGAGCGAATTTAGAAAAATAAATTAACAAATAATATTAAAAAAACACGAAAACAATATAGCAAAATTAACTAAAAAAACTGATGATTATAAAAGGCAATTAAATTTAGCTAACGAGCAATTAAAAAAATCACAAAAACAAGTTTAAGTTTTGTAAATGAAGAATATAAAAAAGACGCTATCAAAAAAAGCAAATAAGTAGTATGAAAGAATATAGAGAACAGTTGCAAAAAGACAGCAGAAGCGTACAACAAAGTAGGTAATACTTTATTGAAGATGTCAGCACCTGCTTTATTATTTACAGGCTTTGGTATTAAAGAGGCTATTGCTTTTGAAAGTGCTTTTTGCAGGTGTAAGAAAAACTGTTGACGCAACAGACCAACAATTTGAAAAGTTAAAACAGACTATTACATCAATGTCAGAACGTATGCCACAATCAGCTAATGAAATAGCAAAAAGTTATGGAAATGGCAGGGCAATTAGGGTATTGGTATTAATGACTTAGAAAAGTTTTCAGAAACTATGATTAAGTTAGGCGACAGTACAAACATAGCAAGTGATGAGGCAGCGAAATTATTAGCACAATACACAAACATTACAGGTATGGACAAGTCAAACATAGACAGATTGGCAAGTACAATAGTTGATTTAGGTAACAATACAGCTACAACAGAAGCAGACATCGTAAGTATGATGCATAGTTTAGCAGGTATGGGTGCTAACTTTAAATTAACAGACCATCAAATAGCAGGTATATCAGCGACTTTAACAAGTGTTGGTATAGCTTCTGAAAAAAAGGTGGAACAGCTATGGGCAAGTTTATGATGAAAGTTTTAGGAGCAGGTGGTCGAACAGGCGAAGAATTTAGAAAAAAATGGGTAAAGAAGCAGGACTGACTGATAAAGAAATTAAAAAAATGGCAAAAGAAAGTGGAAATCAACTACATAATTTTGCTAATATAACAGGCTTAACAGCCGATAAATTTAGAGAAGTTGTAAAGAACAATCCTGCTGAAGCTTTTAAGACTTGTAGTAGAGGGCTTAGGCAAAATGAAAGATAGTGGGCAAGATATAACTACTGTACTTGATACTTTAGGAATTAAAGAAGTAAGATTAAGAGATACAGTATTAAGACTTGCAGGAGGACACAAAGAATTAACAAAGAACCTGAACTTGTCTAAAAAAAGCTTGGGAAGAAAAACACAGCATTAGAAACAGAAGCACAAAAGAGATATGCAACAACAGAAAGTAAACTAAAAAAATGTTAAAAAAATCAATTCTCTAATGTAGCAAGAGAATTAGCAGTTGAGTTTTTACCAATTCTTTTTGAAAAATTATGGAAAACGGAAAAAGCATTTTTTTAAGTTGGATAAGAAATCTTGATAGTGGCTTTAAAAAAATAATAGTAGGCTTAGCAGGAATGACAGCAGGACTAGGGGTTGTATTTAAAGCTATGGGTATGCTTAATAAATTCAAAGCTGTCATTGTTGGTATTAACCTAGCTTTAGGGAAAATGACAACAAAAAAATCTTGTAGATACTGTAGAGGGTGGAACAGGTGCTATGAAAAAATTAAGTAGTACAGTAGGCTTGACTACTAATGGAATTAACCTATTTAATCCTGCAGTATTAGGAATGGGAGTAGCAATAGCGACTGTTACAACAGCTTTTGCAACGTGGAATAGTGTTTTAGCAGACGGAAACAAAAACAATTTTTAGACGCACAAGACAAAGTAACTATATGGGATAAATGGATAAATTTATTAACAGGAACAACAAAGAAATCTACTAAAGAACTTGAAGAACAGGGATACAAGTTTTTCAGAAACAGGGCATTTATCTACTGAATTTGCAAAAAAAGTAGGAATAGCAAGAGAGAGTACAGGACGTTTAGCTTTAGAGTTGGAGCGATTAGGTAAGTCAGATTTTTAAAGTCGGTAAGTTTGATAATGTTTCAGCTGATATATCAAAAGGAATTGATGAAGCTATTAAAACTTTACAAGCAAAAGGTCAAGAAATTGAACAAGCCACTAGACAGGCTTTTTAGTAGAGATGGAGTATTAACCGAAGAAGAAGAAAAGACAGTACAATGGTTATTAAAAAGATAATCAAACACAAATACAACATTTAGAAGAATTAGAAAAAAAGAAAAAAATGCTATTCTTAAAAAAAGCTTATGAAGAACAAAAGAAACTTAACACAAGAAGAAAACAAAAGACTTAATGAAATAAATAGAGAAGCGTGGCAAACGAACTTAAAAATATTCAGCTAAAAACACAAGAAGATTTACTATATATGAAGAAAAAAATTTATAAACGAAATGGGAAATCTTGATTTAAAAGGTCAGTCCGATATGCTTAAAGAAAAGAAAGCACAAACAGACAAAGAAATAGCAGATATTAAAGCTCATTGGGATACTTTTGATAGAAACAGCTAGAGAAGAAGCACAAAAAGCTGTCAGGTGTAGAAAGAGAAGAAGCAGAGAAAAAAATCAAGCTAATGGAAGAAACAAGGAATAAAGACATTGAAAATGCGAAAAAAACATTACAACGATTTATTAGAAGCAGTCAAAGAAAAATATCCACAAATAGCACAAGAAATAGACGAAATTTCAGGCGAAATCTTAACCAATAACGATAAAAAAAGTTACAACAAGATTTAAAAAAATTGGAATGAATATCATCAAGAAATGTACACATTAAATGAAACAGGATGGAATGAGGTGCTTGATACTACAACAGGCACAACAAAAACAAGTATTTCAAGTTGTAGATGAGAATACAGGTAAGGTTATAGCTTGTTATGATAATCAAACAGGAGAAATACACGCAAGTACAGAAGCTAGTAAAAAAAGAAACTTCAAGAATTAATGAAAAACTACTCAATTTACCCAAACACAAATGGGTGCAGAGTTTTTAAGAATGACAGCAGGACTAACAAACAGCACAAAAATTAAATGTAGGTCAATTACAGATGTTGGAAAAACCAAATGGGATTTACAAGAGATAGTGCAGGAAATTTGAACGGAACTATTACAGACCTTAACGGAAATCCAGTACAAGTGCAAGTAAATAAAGACGGAACTATTAGAAATTTAGATGAGGTTAGAAGAAAAAAATTAATTCAATACCTGAAAGAAAAAAATGTAACTATCAACGTTCAAGCAGTTGGAAATCTAGGCGCTGTAAGTGCATTATATGGACACGCAAGTGGAACTAACTATTTAAGAGGTTATGCAAGTGGAACTAACTATTTACCTAGCTTTGCGAATGGCGGTATGGTTAGGGACTAGAGTAAATGAAATGGGGTGGGAACTATTTGATTTACCTAGAGGAAGTGTAGGCAGAATGTTAGGCAACCATAGAGGAGATGACATTATGGACTTGCCAACAGGAACTAGAATTACTAATCATATAGCTAGTACAAGACTAATGATAGACGCAGTTAAGAACGAAGTTAAAAAAAGCAAATGCAACCTATTTATAGAGGTATTGACAGTATGAATAGGGGCAAAGAGGAAAAATAGTTAAGCAAGAAGTTACAGTACATTTTGACAATGTAGTTATAAGAGATGACAGAGATATTAAGAAGATAATGCAAGAAATGAGATACGAACTTAATAAAGAGGTGGTATAATGCAAGAAATAAAATTTAATAATTTTACAGATAAACTATATATTATCTATAATGGTATTAAGTTTAAAGGTATATCAACTATAAGTGATACAAGTATTAACTCTAATTTTTGAATTAATAAAGCAATATAATAGAGATGGCTTTATTTTTAGAAGATTTAAAAAATTTTTGAATGAGATACCTATTACAATTACTTTTTTTATACAAAAAGATATACAAAAAAACTAGGTCAATACTTTATACCTACAAAAAAATAGTAGATATATACTTTAATAACGATACTATCTTTTACAAAGGCTTTGTATCAAATATCACTTATGGAAAAATTTAAGAATGATTATAAAAAAAGGTTGTAGTTACTTTTTACTCTACAACCTTTTTGTTGTAGAAATACAGAAACAATAGTAATGAATACTAACGGAGTTATTGAAAAATAAAGGACATTTAAGGGTGTATCCTTTTATTAAAAATCACACCAACTAATAAGGACTTTTTTTATAGCTATTAATGGGATAAAAAAATGGAATTTAAGACAGATAGTTTAAGCCCTTTAAATGTAGATTTACAAGAGATAGAAATTACACAAAATGGCGAATTTAAAAAAATAGTGCTTTTTGTTGGGGGCAAAAATACCTTATTTAGATATTGGAAATAATCCTATTTTTATTAAGTAATTGTAAGGCAGAATTTAAAAATTCAATGGAGGTATTTACTCTATGATTTATTTAGAAATTAATAAGGGCGAGTATGTTGCCCTTTAAATATGCTAGAAATGATAAGTTAGTTGAAGAAAAAGAACGGAAGATATGATTTAGAGTTTGAATATCCACTCAATCACAGTTTAGCTTTTTGAAACAGGCGAGGAAATAAAATTACACAACTTATTTAAAAAAGTTTTCAATTATAAAGTGTGATACACCGAACTATAAGCAACAATTATTTTTTTTATAACTGATATTCAAAAAGTTGGTAAAAGGTGTAAAGATTTATGCTAAACATATAGGCTTTTTTTAAGTAAAAAAATTATATGTTCCAAAAATTTTTCTTTTTAAAGAGAAAAAGTTGCTCAACAGTTTTTTTCAGAGTATTAGTAGCACGATAGCAGATAATAACAATTTTAGTTTTTTTATTCTGATATTTCAGATATTCATACTATTAATATGGAAAAATAAAAATGCTATTTGATGTCTTGTTAAGTAGTGAATTTTTCTATATCAACATTATGGCAGGGAACTTATTTATTTGATAATTATAAAAATAAAATATTTAGCTAGACGTGGTAAAGATACAGAATATATAGTAGCTAATAGAAAGAATGTAAATGATATAAATATCAAGCAAGACGCAGACAATGTAGTTACTAGACTTTATATGAAAGCTAATAAAAAGAACGGATAATGAAAAAGGATAAAGATGTTATTTTTTTGAAACAGTTGTCGAAAGTCCTTTAATTAATGAATATCCTTATATCCTAGCAGATTTCAGAGAATATGAAGATAGTTTTAGAACTCTTGACGCTTTAAAAAAATATGGAGAAAAATCTTTTTAAGATATACCAAATAGATTTACCAAAGGAAAGTTTTTTTCATTAGTTGGAACAGATGAGATAAATTCCTACAATTTAGATATAGATGATACTTGTATAATCTACTATGAAGATTATAACATTCATAAAAAGAATAGACGTTATAGGTTATGTTTTTTTAGTCCTATGGAATTCAGATATTTGCAAGTTGATTTTTGGTTATAAGCTAAAGAGTTTATCAGATACACTTTTAAGCAAGACAGAGAAAAAAATTACAATTAATAACGAAAACTTATTAAATAGTTTAGAAAAATAAAGTGGATAAAAAAAGTTGGAGGTTGCGACTGTTTCCTTTAATTCTAAACTTGATAGCAAGATAGAAGAAACAAAGACAGATATAAAAAAATGATGTTGGAAACAAAAATTACTCTAGCTGTGCGAAGTGTTGATGAGAGTATAGACAATAAAAATAGATACTGTTAGTAGAAATACAACAGAGAAAAATAGAAAAAAACAAAAAGCAGAAATAGAAAAAGAAACGAAGAAAAACTATTCAGGAAAAATAAAGTAGCTTTTAGAACAAGTTTTTACAAAGTATTAAAACTAATCTTGAAGAAGAAATCGAAAAGGCGAAGAATAGTTTAGATGAAGAAAAGATTAAGGCTTTATCTAATGCAGAAACGGAAAAAAATATGTAAGAAGTCAAAAAGGACAACAAAGTATAATTGAAAGTATTACAGCAGACGTTGTATGGTTAAAGGCTGTTGTTACAGATACTGAAGTATTAAATACGATAGTAGCTAATATTGATTTAGCAAAGATTAAAAAGACTAATAGTAGATACAGCTTTTATAGGTCAGATAATCTCAAACGAAACTTTTTAGACAACAATTTGAAGATATGGGAGCAGAAGTAAATAACATATTTTTCAAAGTTAAAAAAACAGTATTACTTTAGCAGTACAAACGAAATTTAGTGATAAATTCAATGAAGTTAAGCAAGAATTAAATTCGCTTTTTAGAAGTAAAAAAAGCAACGAAATTATAACTACTGTAAGCGAAACAGTAAAATAACAAAAATTAAAGAAATTCAAGTAGGAGCGAGAAACCTATTAACAGAAAGTCTATTAGGGCGATACAACAAAATGGGAAGTCTTTGGAGCAGACCATATAGACACAGAAGAAGTAAATGACAACGAAGAATTAAAAGATAATACAATAGTTAAATTTATAGGTAGAAGTGAGGACAGCCCTAGTGATATTCTAGGTTATTATAATTTAGAAGAAAGCCAAATAAATTTTTAACGAAAAGAAAGTTTACACCTTTAGTGCAGATGTAAAAAAATTTATCCGATTATGATATTAAATTCTTTTTTTAAATGAATATACAGCAGAAGATAAATTCACAGTAAAAAGCAAAAAGAAAAAAAGCGAGAATTGTTTTTAAAAAGGCAAAAGAAATAAAAAAAGAGTTTATGTAGAGGTTGTTACAGCAGATAAAGACATTTCCTTAATTATGAATAAATTGAAAGTTGAGGAGGGAAATGTCGCAACAACGTGGACACCTGCTTTTAGAAGATATTGAAAAAAATGGATGAAGAAGCAAGAAAAACTTATAGCTTATCTTCAAAGTGATAACTTGAATATCATTGATAGATTAAATGAATTAAAGATAGACCAAACGAAAAATTAGAACAGAGATAACAACATCATTTAAGCAGACTAATGATGAGTTTACTTTTTAATTTTAATAATTATCAAAGGTTATTAGATAGCAATAACAGAGCGATTTTAGATAGATTTAACGACATATCCAGATATATAAGATTTATAAATGGAAACATTGAACTTGCAGAGGTCAACAGTAGTTTAAAATGTATTATCACAAATAAAAAAATTAGCTTTTTACAAAATAATAACGAAGTTGCTTATATAAGCAATAACGAATTGTGTATCACAAAAAGCTAAGATACAAAAACAGTTTAACAATAGGCGATTTTGCTTTTGTAGTACAAAAGCAACGGAAATTTAGATTTAATAAAGGTGGTGGGATAAGTTGAATAGAGGAACATTGACGGGCAGTTGGAGAGGTTATACAGCTAAACTTGATTGGAACATAACGCAAAGTCAAGAAGAAAATTTCAGCGACTTAACTTGCGACCTTTACTTAGTTTGTGCTAGTGGATATAACATTTATACAGGAAAGAGAAATCACTCAGTTTTTTTATAAATGGTATAGCTTATGAAATTGTATCTAGCTTAAATTCAAGAGGTGGAGAAGAATTACATCTAGGCTCAATCACAAAAAGAATATATCATAATGCAGACGGAACTTGTAATATTTCTTTAAGTGCTGTATTAGATGTTGAAGCTAATATCAGAGGAACTTTTTTTAAAGAGAATTGATATAGATAAGGTAAATATTGAACTTGATAAGATACCTAGAATGTCAACCATTTCTAATACTATGGAGGGAACAAGAGAACTAGGAACACCACATACTATACACATAAATAAGGCTTTAGAGGGCGAAAATATTGTTCACGATGTTTGGTATGTAATAAGAGGAGATAAGGGCAGTAGCAATTGGCATTATATTGCACAAAAAGACAAAAAGACCTTAACTTAACTTTTTACACCTAGTACAGAACATAACGCATTACAACCTAACTCAAGCACAATTTTTATGGATATAGGAATTAAGACTTATAGGGGAGAAATACTTATAGGCGAAACAGCTTATAGCATAGGTTGGTATATGAAAATACCTCTCCACTTAGTACCTACTATATCAAGTGTTGAATTAATAGAACTAAACGAAAAGGCAAAAGTCTTTAGGTATATACGTTCAAAAATCAAAGTAAGCTAAAAGTTAAGGTTCAAGCAGAGGGAATAGAACAGTCAACAATTGCAAAAAAATCGAAGTAAATATAGGAAAAAAATAAGCACTATGCAGAAGCGAAAAAAATGGTGCTTTTTTTTGTTGAAGAAACAAATATAATGCAAGATAGTGGCAATGTTGACATTGTTGTAAAGGCGATAGATACAAGAGATAGAGTAAAAGAATATACAAAAAGAATATCCGTTCAACATTATGAATTACCAAAGATAACAAAGTTTGTAGGGGATAGAACACAGACAGACCAACGAAATGTAAAAATGGATATTGATTTTACAATGTCTAGTCTAAACGGAAAGAATAGAACTAATTGGAAAAATCGAAAAGAAAAAAAGAGAAAAACTACTAATTGGATAACAGAATTTTCAGGAACTGATTATAGTTTCAAACAAGCTAATAAATTATCTTTTAATAACGATGAAAAATTCACGTTATCAATTCAGATTAACAATTAGCGATACTTTTTTTCAACGGATAATACCAACAGTATTACTTTTGATATATCTTCAAAAATTTGTATTGTTATCTATCCACGAGTCGGGAACAGGACTTAACTTTGGAAAAACCTGCAACAAAAAGAAAAATCTAATCGAATGTAATATACCTATTTACATTAAAAAAATTGAGGTAGAAAAATTGGGCAAAAATGCACCTTTATAATAGCACGAAACCTTATGACGCAAAAAAATGAATTGAAATATTTTAAAGACCCTTTAGGATTGGTTCATATACAGGGCATTGTTAAGGATACAACTTCTGAATGGTTAGCTAGAATAGAAAGAGCAGATTGCAGACCTGAAAAAAAGATTTAATTGTATCAGTGCCATGCACAGGGTTTTAAATTTGCCATTTTAAAAAAATATGAAGATGGAAACATTTTAATAGAGAATAGAAGTGGGATAAGTACAAATTGGATTTCACTTGATGGAATAACATTTAAAAGCAAAGGAGTAGTAAAAAGAATGGTAGAAAAAGAAAAAGAAATAGCAGAAGTAGTAATCAAAGTTACACAGAGTAACGGAAAGGAACGTTACGAAGTAATTGGCAGACGTTCTAACTATGTAGAAGTTGTGGCAAGTGATGTTAGCACAATTGAAAAAAAGAACTACAAAAGGTAGTTGGACTATGTAAAGTCTTAAAGACACCAAATGAAGAAATTGAAGAACAAACACAAAGACTTTTTAGATTTTGTTATTAAGAAATCAACAGCAAAAGAAAAAAAGCACATAATCCCGATTTTTTTCAGAAAATGGGGAGTTGGCGAAACTTATGTAAAGGGCGAATATGTAAATCATTTAGGACTTGTTTTTTTATGCTTTAGCAGATAACAGGGCAACTTATGAGAATATTCCTATTAATACTCCTGAATTGTGGAGGAGAGTTGAAGAAGAAAAAAACCAACAATAAGCAATGCTAACCCTGAATACGAAGAAAATATCAAAAAAAGGCAGAAATCTATTATAGAGATAAGAGTTATAAGAGTGGAACTTATGTAACTTTTTATAATGAATTATATAAAAGCATTAAAAAGATGTTAAAGACGGAGAACAACCTCACGAAAAAAATCTAGTTTTTTTGGGAGCATATACCAAAAGAAAAATACAAAAATTTAGGCATATAATATCATTAAAAAAATAAAAAAATAATGCAAAAATAGGGGGTATTTTTGAGCTATTTGTTGAAATTTCAACGTTTATAGAAAGGTAGGAGGATAAAAAAATTGTGGATATTCTAAAAATAGGAGGTTATGCAAGTGCAATTGGAGCTGTATTGCTACTTGCTAAGAACCTTTGGACAGGCGTTATTGTTATTAACAGCTTAAATAACACAGTTGTTAGGTTAAATAAAGAAATTGAAAAAAATTGAGTATTGCTTTTGAAGAAATGAAGTTAGAAGATGAAAAAGCAAAAGTAATTCAATTAGGTCGATTTTAAGGCAACTAATAATCAACTATACTAATGATATATTAGATAGGGGATATATTTACAAAGAAGAAATTTATTGCTTGCGTCAACTTTATGAGGGTTATGCCCTACTAGGTGGAAATTGTACTATCGAGGAAAGAGTTAAAGAAGTTATAAAGTTACCTGCAAAGTCAGGGAAATTCAATCCAAATAGTGCAATGATAGATAAAGCAATAGAAGAAATAGAAAAATATTAAAAAGGAGAGTAAATAATATGAAAAATTAATTGGAAAGTAAGAGTAAAAAAACAGAGCATTTTGGATAGCAATAATTCCTGCACTAGCTTTTATTAGGAAAAACAAGTTTTAGAACTTTTTTTGGAGTAAATGTAGATTTTACAAATGTATCAAAAGAACTTTTAGGAATAATTGAAACAGTATTTGTCATTCTTGCAATAGTTGGAGTTATCACAGACCCTACTACAAAAAGGAATATCAGATAGTGAAAGAGCATTAGGATATAGTGAACCTAATAACGATAGAAGATAAAGGGTGTAATACCCTTTATTTTTGCTATATACGAGGTGCAAAATGATTTTAAATAAGTTATATAGGAAATACAATATTTACGATAACAAAGTTATTGAAATTGAAAAAGACTTAAAAAAATAGAAGTTGAAAGACAAGAAAGAGAACTTATTATTTGCGAGTTAGAGCATTTAAAAACATTGTAGAGAAGCTGTAAATAAGCAAATAAATTATTATAAAAAAAGAAATTAGGAGTGTAAATTATGGATATTAAAAGATTAATTGTATCAGATGCAGTTTCTAATCGTGTAAGTTTTGGGAGAGGAAATGCAAAAAGATATTTAACAATACACCAAACAGGCAACACATCAGCAGGAGCAAACGCAAAAGCACATCACAACCTACAAGCGAGAAGTGGTATAGGTTATGGTTGGCATTGGCAAGTTGATGACCACGAAGCAATACAAACGCATGACCACGATTTCAAAAATATGGCACGCAGGAGATGGCAGAGGTAAAGGAAATACTGAAAGTATCTCAATAGAAATTTGTGTAAATTTAGATGGCGATTATAACCAAGCTGTAGAAAAACGGGGCAAAATTGGCTTCAATAATACTTAAAGAAGAAAAATATAGATATTTCAAGAATGGTACAACATAATTATTGGACAGGAAAAAAATTGCCCTGAACAAATAAGAGCTTGTAAAAATGGTATTTGTTGGAGTAATTTTGTTGAAAAAAAGTTAAAGGTTACCTAAACGGAAGCAACGAGCCTATTGGTTGGATAAAAAGACAATGTTGGTTGGTGGTATAGACTACCAAACGGAGATTATGCAAAAAAATAGTTGGTCTAAAAATCAATGGCGAATGGTATTACTTTGGAGCAGACGGATACGCTTATTGTGAAAAAAATGGCTAAAAATATAAAAACGAATGGTATTACTTTGACAAAGATTGTAAAATGTTATGCGAAGAATGGCTAACAGTCGGAGAGGAAACATTTTATTTCAACGATTGGGGAGTATGCGATACAAGTTATGTTAGAAATATTGAGGGCAAAAGAATATGCTTTTTAATGAAAGAGGAGCATTAATAAAAGATAAAAATAATAAACAAAGACGGAGTTATAGAGTAGTAATAGGGAGGAGTGATTTTATGGGAAGAAAAAAAGAACCTGTTAGCGTTTTATTAGAAAAAAAGGTAAGAAACATTTAACTAAAAAAAGAAATTAAAGAAAGACAAGAGCAAGAACTCAAAGGCTTTTAATGATAAGGTCGCTCCTCCTAAAAAAAGCTACCTAAGAGATTACACGAAGAATTTAATTATTATTCAGAAGAATTACAAAGACTAGATATTTTAACTAATTTAGATATAGAAACATTGGCGAATTATATATTAATTAAGGAAATGTATGATAAAGTGACTGTTGAAATGGCGAATAATATTGATATTTTGCTAGACGGAAAGACTATTAATATTCAAGATAAGTTAAGTAAACAGATTATTACTTTAAGTAGAGAATTAGGCTTGACAGTTACAAGCAGAATGAAATTAGTTGTTCCAAAGAAAGAAGAAGAAAAAGAAAAACGGATGATTTTAGTTTGCTTTTTTTGGGGGAGATATAAATAATGGATAAGTTTGTAAAACTTGAACAAGAACTATACGATAGGCTTATTAAGTGGGTAAAAAAAGGGGCAAATAGAAAAAGAAAATGTTGTAAAAAACATAGTCTAGCTTGTAAAAGATTTTTAAGATTTTTAGAAAATGATGAGTATTATTTTGACAAAAACGAATTAATGCGATTTTATTTCTGGTGTAAACAATTTAAGCACAGAGCAGGAATATTAGAGGGACAACCGATTGAACTTGTAGAAGTGCAGATGTTTTTGGGCGAGTAGTTTATTATGTTTTAAATATAGAAAAAAATAATAGGAGAGTAACAAAAAGTAGCTTATATTCAGGTTGGGAGAAAAAACAGTAAATCCCAAATGTTAGCCTGTTTAAATAGCTACTTTTTGTTTACAAAAGGTCAGCAAGAAGCCTACTTATCAGGTTGGAATAAAGAGGGTTCAGAGATAGTTTATAAAGAAATATTACACATCTTAAAGACTAGCGATTTTTTTAAAAAGATAAATGGAAAGAAGCATACCATCAAATAACTAATTTAAGTAATAACGGATTTATAAAAACCTTTATCAAGAGAAGCAAAGAACAACGATAATGCGAATAACCCTAGTTTAGCTACAGTAGATGAGTACAAAGACCATAAAACAGATGAAATATGGTCGAACTTAAAAACAGGTATGATTGCAAGACCTGAAGGACTTTTGATTACCATAACAACTGCAGGTTTTGATATAAATTGTCCGTGTAAGTCAACTTATGATGAGGTTAGCAAAATACTTGACCCTGATATATCTATTGAAGATGATACATACTTTATAGATATTCACGAAATGGAAACAGGGGATAAATTAGATGATGAAAGCCTATGGATAAAAAGCTAATCCGATAGTTGCAACTTATGAGGAGGGCATACAGTCTTTAAGAAGTGATTACAAGCTATCAAAAATTAGATGAAAGTAAGCTAAGAAAAATTCCTAACAAAAAAATATGAATATATGGGTAGATATGGCAGATAATGGATATATGAATATGAAGAAATGGAAAGACTGCACAGAAGATTTTTGACTATAATGTATTTAGTAAAGGCAATGTTTTTTTGTCGGTGTCGATATATCAAAGAAAGATGACTTGACATCAGTTGTTTTTTTGGTGTAAAGGTTGATAACAAATACTATTTTTAAGCAACAATCTTTTATACCTGAAACAACGTATAATAATAACCTGAATAAAGGGCAAGACTATTGGTATAAGTTTAAGCAAGAGGGCAACCTCACTATAACTAAAAATGAAGTTATAGACGTTTACGATATTATAGAATATATCAATAATTTTAAAGAAGAACACAACTGCAACATTGTCGAAATTTGCTATGACAGTTGGAGTGCCACTCAATTTGCTTTTAGAAATGGAAAAAGCTAGGTTATAATACAATAGAAATTACACAAAAATATTAGAACATTATGCGAGGGAACTGTACGTTTTAGAGAGGAAGTTTATAAAAAAATGTAGTACACGAAAAACGATAGCTTATATAATTTCTGTATGAGTAACGCTGTATTATGCGAGGATAGTAATAAAAACTTTAAAATAGATAAGAAAAGGTCAAAGGATAAAATAGACCCTGTTGACGCAACTATGAATATAGCGACTAGAATTTTCTTTGATGAATACAATGTCGATATAAATGATATATCAGAGAAGTTTTTTTTAAGGCTTTTTGATTTTTTTAATAGTAATTTAGTTTGCGATAATTAGCTTTTATTTTTAATTTAATTTTAGTTTGCAGACTAATTATATTAAATAATATATATAATTCAAAAATAAGTACAGAATTTTTTTAGATTAAAAGATATAATAGGGCGATTTAGTTTGCCCTATTTTTTTATTATATAAAATGGAGGATATAAAAATGAATAAGTTATGCTCAATTTGTAAAAAGAAATTTAATACCATTAAATAAAAGGTTATGCGATAATTGTAGTAAAAAAAGCAAAGGAACAAGCTGTAAGCAAGAATGAAAGTTTTTTTATAAAACGTCAAAATGGACTAAGTTTAGTTTGTATATTAGAAATAAATATCACAATTTAGACCTTTATCAGTTAAAGGTTAATAATAAAATTGTTAAGTCAAAAAAATTGTTCATCATATAATACCTGTTAATGACGCTCCTGAAAGAAAGTTTGACGAAAAAAATACCATTCCTTTATCTACAAAAAAACTCACTTAATGATAGAAAAAGAGTACAAAAAGGGCGAAAAAAGAGAAAAAAAGCTATGCAGGAGTTATTGTTTAGTTTGCTAGAAGAATATTATATATAAATGTATTGTAATAATATATAGATTATGTTATAATATCTTTAATAAAAAAAGGGGATAAGAAAATGGATAAGAAAAAAAGAACAAATGAAAAAGCAAGTAGAATGGAATAAAAAAATATCTTGAGAAGAATCCTGAAGCAAGAGAAAGAAAAAAATATCTAATTATAAAAAGCAATGCAAAAACTATTAATTAATAAATATGCCGATAAAGATAGTTTGCTAGAATTAAGAGAATTAATAGATAATAAACTAAAAAGAATTGAAGTAGTAATTTAGTTTGCGACAATTTTATATAGTATATAAATATGTAATTTAAAAAAATCGTAATTTAGTTTGCGATTTTTTTATTATATAAATATATAAATGAATTTATAAAAAGTAGCTTTTTTTAGTTTGCGACAATTTTATTATATATAAATATATAAACGGATATATAAAAAAATGAATTTTTTTATTTTTTTGATTTTTTTAAAAATAATGATTTTTTTATAAATTTTCTTTTTAGGTTATCCGTTCAGGTGCTAAGTCAAAAATGATAATGCTGTAAAATGAGTTTTAAAGCATTGTTTTTATATAGGTATATAATTACATTAAAAAAACTATTTTTAATTAAAAATATAAACGTTTACATTACCATAAGATTATATAATATTATTGTGTTTTTGATTGATTATGTTGTTTTTTTAAAAAAATAAGCAATAAAAAAAGAGATATTTTTTTATATCTCTTTTTAGTCGTCATACATTGTTTTTTTATTTGTAACTCATAAGTTTTTTTATATTCTTCATATTCTTCACGTTCTCGCTGATTTTGTTTTTTTCTTCTTCTTTTTGTTTTTTTGCGTTCGTCATTTTTTTAAATATTCTTGAACGTATTTAATAAATTCCTTTTTGAGTTTTAAATCCTGCAACTAACATTCCATAAGTTCCAGGACATTGGTATCCTGAATTGGTTAGCTGATACAAAAAAATATTTTTTTGCTTCTATATGAAATAATATCAGGTCTTGTGAGTTCTGTTCTTAAACTAAAAAACCTCATCTTCTGAGTTTTCTAATTTTTTTCGATTACTGAATTTACTTTTTTTGTTTGATATTCTCATTTTTATTCCTCCTAATAAATATATATAAAAAAACCCGTTTCATAATCTTCAGCGATAGGGTTACTATCTTTATAATTGTATTTATTCAAGATTTTTTTATATCTATTTTTTTATACGTTCTAGTTTTTTTCGCTTGTGTAGTCAGCTTTGTTTTTTTATAAAAAAATTTCTATTGTGTTGTATCTTTTAGTTTTGAAACTAACTTTTAGATTTTTTTGTATTTTTCTTAATATTGATTTTTTTGCCTATTTTTTTGCAATGTCTTTTTAACTCTAAACTAGAGTTAAATTTTTTTGCCCAATCCATCCACCTTTGAAATATATTTCTTTTTTTATCTATCATTTTTTTCACCTATCCTTTATCGTCTTTTTTTGCTTTTCATTCTATGTTTAAAAAAATGTACTTGTCTAGTCTATTATTTTTCTTGTTCTTTCCTAATTCTTTTTTTCTTTGTGTTTTCTCTTTGATTTTTTTCCGTTTTCTTCTTTCTCTTTCTTCTTCTTTCTTCCTCTTCCTCTTCCTCTTCCTTTTCTTCTTCTTGCTTTTTACGTTCTTGCTTTTCTTCCTCTTCCTGTTCTTGTTCCTGTTGTTGTTCTTGTTGTTCTTTCTCTTTCTCTTGTATCTTCTTTTTGTAAATATTGCCTATATTCTGAGTTATATAGCTTTGAATTGTTTAAAAATTTTCTCATTGCTTTTTCACGTTTTCAATGTAAAAAGTCTGAATATTTGAAAAATGCTTTTTTTGGTTCGTGACTGTCCAACCACAAAAGAAAAGAGGTAAAAAAAGTAGCAACAAAACTGCTACTACTTTTTTTATAATGTTTCATTTTTCGACCTCTTTTGAGTTGTTTTTTTAAGTCTATTTTTTTATATTTTCAATCCTTATAAAAAAATATCTGTAATGTAATAAGTTCGCACAATTTTTTTGGAATTAATAACGTTTTTTTAGTTCTTTATATAGCTTATTTATATAAATTTCAATTTCAAAAGTTGTATATTTTTTTTATAAAAATAATCAATGTTTTTTTATAAAAAAATATTTTATGATTTTATGGATTTCTATAATTCTGTTAAATGCTCTTGTATGTTCGTTGTAATAGTTGATTTTTTTATAAGAACCTTTAAAAATCGTTTGAATAATTTAAAAAAATATTAGTTCTTTTTTTAGCTTTCTAGCTTTATAGTCTGATAGTTCTTTTATTTCTCTTGATACCTCTTTTTTTATTTATAAATTTTGATATTACATATTTTTTTCATTTTTTTGCCCTCCTAAATTGTCAATACTTTTTTTAGTCTTAATTATTGTTTCTTCTTCTTCCATTCTTGCGTTGTATAAATACCAAATTAGTTCACCCCTTAAATTATCGCAAAGTTGGTCAAATTTTTTTGTAATATTTCTGTAACTTCCTGTAACTCTTGTAAATTCTTAACCTTTAAAAACTTCATAATCTAAAAACATATTTATCAAAAAAACAATATAACCATCAGAACGCCCGTTGAAATATGCTTGATGTCCTGTTGTATCTCTGAAATATTCCAAATGTATCTCAACGATAGACCAAAAAAATTGCTCGCATCTATTTTATCATTAAAAAAATAAATTATAAGCTTTTTCCTCTTGCTCTTTTGTCAATCCTAAATTATAAATCTTTACGTTGTTGGCGTATCCTTTCCACTTGTTCCAACTGTTTAACCTATGATAAGTAAAATGATTTTTTTGATATAAAAATATCATTTCTTTTCTTGATTGCTTGTTTACTTCTTTATAAAAAAATATTTTTTTCTTCCATTGTGTTGCCTCCTAAAAAAATATATTTAAAAAAACCTATTTTTTTAAAAATCTTGATAGCTTGAACGTCTTAAAATTTCATAAACTATAAAAAGTATCTAAATCGTAACTATTTACCTGTGAGATTTCTATTCCTTCATTTCTTAAAGTGTCTAAAACTTCCATTATATCATCAAAAGTTATTTCATCTTTAATACTCCAATAAAAAAACCTCTGTTATAAATTCCATTTTCTGTAATGTCTTTTTTTAATCGCTTTGATTTCTTTCTTAGTGTAATTATCTTTATTCATTTTAAGACCTCCTATTTTTTTCTATTATTTTCCAAAAATACTTTTTATTATTATATTTTTGTATTAAAACTAATTTTTTTCATCATCTTTAAATCTTCCAAGTTTTTCCCAACTTTTCCAACGCTTTAAACCTTTGCTCAAGTGCATAAACTTTTTTTAAAGTCTTGCTAATTTTTTTTCCCTTTTGTATTCTGATTTTTCATCATAAGTTAAATAACCATAACCAGTAGAAACGGCAAAAACATTTATAACCTTTTCTAAATGTATAAATATCGCACAACCATCCTTTATTACTTCCAATATAAAACGTTGGCTCAAAAATAGTTAAATAGTCTTTCACCCTCACAATATCCAAGTGACAAGATATTAAAAATAGTTTTCTTTTATTGCTTTTTGCGTTGTTTTGATTTTTCATAAAGTCGACCTCCTAAATTTTGTTTTTTTATTTTTGTTTTTTTGTGTTTGTTTATCTTTATATATAGTATATACTAATCAATGGATTAAGTCAATACTTTTTATACAAGTTTTTTTAATTTATTTTTTTAATATAAAGAACGTTGATATTCCAATGTTTACAAGCTGTTTAGATTATTGATTAAATTACTTTATAGATTGAATATATATTTTTTTATTATGTTTTTTTATAATGCTTTGAACACATTGCAATTACTTGATTATAGATGTATTGATATTGTGATTGTGTTGGTTGCTTTTTGTGTTGGTTAAATTAATATATTATTTTTTTATTGTTGTTATTTAATTAACAATATATGATGTACTAGGTTGTAAACCAGGAGAACGTAAAGAGGTTTTTTTATTTAAAAAAATTGCTATGCTATGTTATGTTTTTGCATTGCTTAAAGATGTTTTTTTTATTTGCGAACGGAAAAAGCAAAAAAAGCGAAACGAAAAACGAAAAAAACGAAAAAAATAAAAACCATAGGGGGAGGGTAAAAGTGGGAGAGGAACACTATCACGAGTTCACCGGACTTTTTCCTTTTGCAAACTTCCCTTTATCAAAAATTCGACTTTGGGGGTCAGGACAAAAAAACATACTTTTTAGGGGGACAAAAAAAGGGGCAAAAGGGGACAAAAAGAGTAAAAAAATTTATGTAGTTAAATGTCGATTGTAGAAAATTAGAGCAAAAAAATAAACGTTGATAATTCAACGTTTATACAAAAATAATATATAAAAAAATCGTGTTTTTTTACTTGTTATAAAAAAACCTTTTTGCAGTATATTTATATTATATCATATTTATAATTTTAAGCATAAAAAAATATTGATAAATGTTAAATTTATGATATAATATTATTGGTTGTTTTTTTACAGCTTATTTTTTTCATAGTAAAGATAGTTATGAAAAAAATTAAGGAGGGAATTATGAAAAAAATCAAGATTTTTTTATCTTTGGCACTAGCAGGTTTAATGTTAGTTGGTTGTCAACCAAAAAAAGCTGAAGAAAAGAAAGAAGAAAAGAAAGTAGAAGCTACTAAAAACTTTCGAAGGTAAAACATTAAATGTTGTTGCAACATCAGAAAAAAATACAAAAAAACTTTTTGATAAGTTTTTCTGAAGAAACTAAAAGCTAAAGTTGAGTTTCTTTCAATGTCAAGTGGGGAAGTTATTGCTAAGATTAAAGCAGAAGGTGGAAAACCAAGTGCTGACGTATGGTTCGGTGGTGGAATTGATGCTTTTATGAAAGCAAAAAGAAGATGGTCTTTTAGAAATGTATAAACCAGAAGGATTCGATAAAATTAAAGAAGGATTCAAAGATAATGAAGGATATTGGATTTCTAAAGGTGTTACTGTTGTAGGATTTTTTTAGTAAATAATAAAATTTTACAAGAAAAAAAGGACTTGAAATTCCTAAAAACTTGGGCAGAAATTGCAGATCCAAAAATATAAAGATGAAATAATCATGGCAAATCCTGCTGTATCAGGAACAAGTTATGCAAATGTTAAAGGTCTTATTGACTTATATGGTGAAGAAAAAAAGCATGGGAATATTTCAAAAAAATTAAATGATAATGTTAAATTCTATGGTAAAAGAGGAAAAAGATCCTCAAGAAAAAAACTGTAGCTGGAGAATTTGGAATTGGTATTATTCCAATTGATAAATCTGCTTTTTGATGTTGCTGAAAAAAATAATTTAACAGCAATTTATCCTGAAGATGGATTATGTTGGGTACCAGAAGGTGTTGCTATTTTTTTAAAAAAATACTCCGAACCTTGAACTTGCAAAAAGCTTTTGAAGATTTTATCTTAAGACCAGAAAAATCAACAATTAATTGCTGAACTTGATGGAAAAAGATGGAGCTCAAATGGTTATTGATGGTACTAAAGGTTTTGAATTAGGATTACCAAAAGATAAATTCATTAAAGAAGATATTGAAAGTTTTGGGGAAACAAAGAGATGCTATCCTTAAAAAGATGGGCAGAATTAACACAAGGAAAAATAAAAAAATGGGAGAGTAATCTCCCTTTTTTTAATTAATATAAGTTATGAAAAAAATATTTTTAAATTTATAGATAGACTTATAATTTTTTTACTTTAGTTTTTTTTGTTTATTTACTTTTTATTTTTATATCCTTTTTTTAAAGGTTTTCGTTTCGACATTTTTTTATGATGGTAAATTTACTTTAGAAGGATTTTCTTTTTTTAAAAAAACACAAAGTAAATTATTATATAATTCTATATTTGTAGCTTTTTTTGCTACTATTATTACAACTATTGTTTCTGTTTCTATAGGTATTTTTTTGCTTTAGTATTAAGAACAGTATAAAGAGATTAATTTCATTTGTATTAATGATTACGATGATTTCACCACCGTTTGTTTCTTCCCTAGCGTATATAAAAACTTTTTGGACGTCGGGGATTTATTACACATGATATTTTTTTAATTTATCATTAAATGCATATGGTTCTTTTGGAATTATATTAATGCAAAGTATTGGATTAATTTCACTTAGTGCTCTTATGATTATTTCAACTCTAGATAGTATAGATAAGGAACAAATTAATAGTGCTAGATCTCTAGGGGCTAAAACTAATAATATTATATTAGATATAATGTTACCTCAATTATTACCAAGCATTAAGGTTGTTGCAATATTAAGTTTTATAAGAAGTATCGCTGACTTTTCAACACCATTAATTATAGGTGGATCTTTTGAAACATTAGCTTCAAGATCTTACAATGTATTTATTTCTGATGGAAATATAGTTCAAGCGGGTGCGATGAATATAGTACTTTGTATTCCTGTTATTTTTTTACATTTATTTTTTTTATAAAAAAATTCAAAAAAATTATTTCGAATACAAACTTTGGATCAAATCTTTCAGAGGTCGGAATTGAAAAAAAGGGAACAGTTTTTTTATTTAGCTGTTTTTTTCTATCTTCAATTTTTCCTGATTTTTATTAGTTTTGCAATATAGTTCAATTATTATTTCTGCGTTTACTGATTATTCAAAGGGTAAATTATATTTTACTTTTTGAACATTTTGCTGATATTAGGGATCATATAGATAAGACAGTTTTTTTAGAAGTATTTATTATTCGCTTATTTCTGCTTTTTTTGGAAGCTTAATTGGTTTGTTACTTCAATACTATATTCATATAAGAAAAAGTTAAATTTTTTTAAGGTTATTTGACTTTATAGCCACAATGCCATATATGTTACCAGGTACATTTTTTTGGAATAGGTTATATATTAGCTTTTAATGAATATCCAATTTACATTACAGGTACTGCACTGATTGTAATTTTAAATGTTACTTTTTAAACAGTTACCTTTTTTTCAACAAAAAGTTTTTTTAGTTCAAGTTTAGAAACTATAGATAAGAATCAGATTTTTAAGTGCAAAAGATTTAGGTGCTAATGAATTCTTTATTTTTTTAAAGATGTAATATTATCACATACGAGAAGTAATTTTTGTTATAAGTATGATAAATGGATTTAATAGTACTATGACAACAGTAGGTTCAATTATTTTTTTATTGTATATCCTGCACAGAAAGTTCTGACTTTAGTTATGTTTGACGTTATAAACAGTGGGAAATATAATACAGCATCAGTTTTAGCAATTATTATTATACTTATTTGTTTAATTTTTTTAGTTTGCTATTTATGTTTATAAATTATATTTTAGATAAATTAGGAGATTTTTTTATGTTTTTAGAAGTAAAAAAATTTAAATAAAACTTATGGTGAAAAAAAGAAGTGCTAAAAAGATGTTAATTTCTCTTTAGATGAAGGAAATATTCTATGTATATTAGGACCATCAGGTTGTGGAAAAAAACAACTATTTTAAATTCCATTGGAGGTTTTATTAAAAAAATAATTCTGGGAAAATTTTTTTAAATGGAGAAGATATAAGCTCTTTAAATCCAGAAGATAGAAATATATCTACAGTTTTTCAATCTTATGGATTATTTACAAATAAAAAAATGTCTTAGAAAAATGTTGCTTATGGTTTAAAAATTTAGAAATGTAAAAAAACAAGATAGAATCAATAAATCACTAGAAATTCTTAAGATTGTTGGTCTAGAAGGTTATGAATATAGAAAAAGTTCATGAACTCTCTGGAGGACAAAGGCAAAGAGTTGCATTAGCTAGAAGTTTAGTTATAAGTCCACGACTTATTTTACTCGATGAACCATTTTCAAATCTTGATAAAAAAATTTAAGAATTACAATGAGAAATGAAATTAAAAAAATTAGTTAAATATTTTAAAATGACTACAATACTTGTTACACATGATCAAGAAGATGCTTTTACTATGGCTGATAGAGTTATTTTTGATGAATGAAGGAAAAAAATTATTCAAAAATTCTACTGTTACAGAATTATACAATTCTCCTAATAGTGAATTTTCTCTATCTTTTATTGGTAACTCAAATAAACTAGATAATGATAATTTTATAAGGCCAGAAAAAAATAAAAAAATAGTTGATTATAAAACAGATAATTTTGCAGAAATTATTTCTAAACAATTTAGAGGATCTTTTATTGAATATCAACTAAAAATTAAATAACAAATCCAATATTTTTAAAAAGTTATTGAGTTAAATACAGGTAAAGAAAAAAATATTGGAGACAATGTTTACATTGAATATGAATTACAAAAAAACTTTCAAATTAATTGAAAGTTTTTTTATTGAATCTTAATAATAATCAAATGTTGAATTTTAGTTGATATTATATTATAATTATTATGTATAATATTAAAAATTAGGAAGATGTGATTTTATGTGGTTTGATAAATTATTTTTTTCTGTTATCTACAATTAGGATATCAGATATTTTAGATATATTTATAGTTAGTTTTTATGTTTTATAAGTTATTTGTTTTTAATTAGAGGAACTAGAGCAACACAACTTATAAAAAGGTATATTATTTATTTTTTTATCGCTTCTAAACTAAGCGAATTTTTTTAAGCTTTATACTATAAGCTGGATTTTTAAATAATGCTGTTACTGTAGGGTTTATAGCTATATTAATAGTATTTCAACCAGAACTTAGAAGAATTTTTGGAACATATTGGTAATAATAAGCTTTTTAAAAGCCAGTTAATTTTTGAGGTAGCAACAGGAAATGCAAAAAGGAATAGAAGAACTTGTAAAAAGCAACTTATTCCTTAGCAGATAAAAAAATTGGTGCTTTAATGGTTTTAGAAAGAAAGACAGGTCTTAGAGATATAATTGAAACAGGTATTTTTGTTAAATTCTGATATATCTTACGAATTATTAATGAATATATTTATTCCAAATACTCCTTTACATGATGGAGCTGTTGTTATAAGTCATGATCATATTATTGCAGCATCTTGTTTTTTTTACCACTAACTGATAGTAAGGAAATTTCAATGGAACTTGGAACAAGGCATAGAGCTGGGATAGGGATATCAGAAAAAAATCTGATGCAATTGTTATAGTTGTTAGTGAAGAAACTGGTCATGTTTCTATCTGTGAAAAAAATCATCAATAAATAGAAATGTTTCAAAAAGAATTCTTATTAAATTATTTAGTTGAAAAATTTTTGTAGTTGAAGAAAAAAATCAACTAATTCATTTAAAGAAATGATTCAAAGTTTATTTGAGACTAAAGAAATTGTAAATAAAGAAGAATTAAAACAAGAAGTTAAGAAAGAAATAATGGAAGATATAAAAAGAAGAAGTTAATGAAATAGTTGAAAAATCAAGGTGATAAAGTTGTTAAATAATATAAATTTAAAAAAATAGTAGAATCAATTAAAAAAAGATTTTTAAATTAAAAATTAATTTCATTGGCTGTTGGAGTTGTGATGTGGTTTCTTGTGATTGGAGGAGTAAATCCTGTGGTAACAAGACACTTTTTATGATGTTCCTATTAGTTTTAAGAATCAATCAGTTTTAGAGTCAAAAAAACTTATAAGAATTAGTCCTGAAAAATCCAACGGTAACAGTTACTATTACAGGAAAAAAAGAAGTGATGTTTATTCTGTAAATAAAAAGTGATATTGTTGCTGAAGTTAATTTACAAAAATGCAACAACATCTGGAGCTCATAGAATTTCTATAAATTTTAAAGTTCCATATAATGTACAATTTAAATCGTCATCTGAAAGTGAATTATTAGTAACTTTGGATGAGGAAATAAGTAAGACATTTAAAGTAGAAGTTGAGACGGTTGGCCAGATTAAAAAAATAAAAAAATCAGGTTATCTCAAAGAAGGAACCAGCTGATACTGAAGTTGTTGTTAGTGGACCTGTATCTTATGTAAATAAAGTAAAAGAAAGTTCTAGGAGTTGTAGATGTAACGAATAAGGATAGTGATGAAGTTGTATTAACTAAAAATTATCCCAGTTGATGAAACTAATCAAGAAGTAAAAAAAGTAAATATTAGTAAGACAGATACGAATGTTTCCATAGGATTTAGAAACTTTAAAGAAGTTCCACTTAAATTAATAGAGATTAATTCTCCTCATAGTGATGTAAGAATTACGAAGAAAAAAATATTGTGCCGAATACAGTTTCTATTGTTGGAAATTTATCTAGTTTAGAACAAATTTCTGAAATTCAGACTAAAGCCTTTTGATCTATCCCAAATAAAAAGAATCTGGATCGTTTAGTGTTGGATTAGAATTACCTACTGATATAGCATTAGTTAACAATGATTTAAAGATAGTTGTTAATATTGATGTTGATAAAAAAGATTGAAAAAAAGTATTGGAAGTTGATACATCAAAAATTAGCAATTGAAAAACGAATCTGGCAGAGATATTATTTTAAGAGGTTTGGTAGGCAAAAGTCAAAGTTACAGTTAAAGGATATGAGTCTGATTTAGCTAATTTTTGGATCAGATAATCTAGAACTTTATGTTTCTGTAAAAAAAGAAGATATTGGTAAAAAAATGTTCAGATTAAAGCTAAGAATATAGATAATATTGAAATCGTAAGAATTTCAAATGATATTGTTCAAGCTGTTGGAAAAATAATTTTTAATTAAGCAATGGTAATTCCATTGCTTTTTTTATAGATGTTAATGAGGGTATATATGAATTTATTAAAAGGTTTAAATAACAAGCAATTGGAGGCAGTTGAACATTTTGGTTCTCCGTTATTAGTTTTAGCCGGTGCTGGAAGTGGAAAAAAACAAAAGTACTAACAACAAAAAAATTGCTTATGCAGTTTTAGAAAAAAATGTTAGTGAATATGAAATCTTAGCTATAACATTTACAAATAAAGCTGGAAAAAGAAATGAAAGAAAGAATAGAAAAATATTTTTTTAACAGAGATATTTCTAATATGTGGATTGGAACATTTCACTCAATTTGTTCTAAAAATTTTAAGATTTAATATAGAAAAAAATAGGATATTCAAATAATTTTTACTATTTATGATAGAGATGATCAAAAAAATTAGTTTTTAAAAAGAAATTTTTTTAAACAAAAATCCAACATGGGAAACTGTACTAGGAGAATATAAAAAAATGCGGTTATAGGAATAATTAGTGATGCTAAAGCCAAAAAAATGTTAATCCTAATGAATTTTTCAAAAATATTTTTTTCTTTCGGGAACAATACTGATGTGGTAGAAAAAAATTTATAAGAAATATGAAGAAATTTTTGACTAAAAAAATAATGCATTAGATTTTGATGATCTAATTTTTAAAAACTATTGAGCTATTTAAAAAAATCTCCAGAAGTATTAGAATATTACTCAGAAAAAAATTTAAATATATATATGTTGACGAGTATCAAGATACCAATGATGCTCAATACGAAATAATAAAACTTTTTAGCTTCAAAGTATAAAAAAATGTTTGTGCAGTAGGAGATATAGATCAATCAATATATGGATGGAGAGGTGCAAATATTTCAAATATATTAAATTTTTGAAAATGACTTTCCAAACTCAAAAAAATAATATTACTTGAAGAAAATTACCGTTCAACACAGAAAATATTAGATTGTGCAAATGAGCTTATAAAAAAATAATATAAATAGAAAAGATAAAAAAATCTTTGGACAAAAAAAGAGGGTGGTGACGAGATAGTTTATAAAAAGTTACCAAAAATGAAAAACTATGAAGCTATTGAAGTTGCCCAAAATATATCGAAGTTAATATTCGAAGGTTATAATTTATCTGATATTGCTATTCTGTATCGTGCAAATTTTTCAATCTTTTGCTATTGAAAAATGCTTTAAGGAAAAAAATTCTATTGCCTATAAAATGGTTGGTGGCCTTAAATTTTACGATAGAAAAGAAATTAAAGATATACTAGCTTATCTTAAGTTAATAGCTAATCCTAAAGATGATAATGCTTTTAGAAGGATAATTAACTATCCAAAAACGTTCTATAGGTAATGTTAGTTTACAAAAAAACTTGAAGATTTTTTTGCTATTTAGAAAAATATAAGTCTTTTTGATGGACTTTTTAGAAATGAATTTCTAGAATCTATAAGTAATAAATTAAGAACAGAATTTGAAAAATTTTAGAGATTTAATTTTTTTGGATTTATTACTTGTGTTAATGATACAGATATTGAAATTTTTAGTTAAGGAACTTTTAGATTCTATTAATTTTTTTGAGTATTTAAGAGAAAATGAAAGTAAAGAATATGAAAAAAAGCTGAAAAATATTGCCTTATTTTTTTAGAAGAAATATCAAATAATTATAAAAGCAGTTAAACTATTGGAATATCTTGAAACAAATAGCCTTTTTATCTGATATTGATAAGACTGAAGATTTGAATGAAACAGTAACATTAACAACTATTCACTCTGCGAAAGGGCTAGAATATAGGGTAGTTTTTATAATAGGAATGAATGAGGGAATATTTCCTAGTGAAAGATCAATAAAAAGAAAGAGATGATGGACTTGAAGAGGAAAGAAGACTTTTTTTATGTTGCTATTACTAGAGCTAAAGAAAAAAATTATTTATATCATCAACAAAAAAGCATGACTATGTATGGAAAAATTAAATATTTATAGAGTTTCAAGTTTTGTTGATGAAATTATAAATTTTGTAGATGATAAAAACAATTAATCTAGATAATAATTATGATGAAGATAGGATTTCTACTTCTAGAATAAGAAATGATGCTTATACGGATTACTCTAGAACATATATATCAAACTCAGATATAGGAAGAACAAAAATTAGATAAACCTTTAAATCACTATGAAAAAAACTAATAAGACCACTTCTAAGGATTTATATAAAGTTGGAGAAAAAAATCATGCATGAAAAAAATATGGTTTAGGAACTGTAATTAAATGTGACAAAGCTGGATCAAAAGTAATGCTTATGGTTGCATTTGATGGTGAAGGAATAAAAACTATTTGACCTAAAAAAAGATAAACGTATAAAGAGGGTTTAAATATGGATAAAAATGAAAAAAATATTGTTGAAAAAGTTAAATCTGTGGGCTTATCAATATTATACATTAGATGAGCCTACCGTTAGTGATGCAGAATATGATAAATTATATGATGAACTTCTAAAAATTGGAAAAAAAGAAACAGGTATAATTTTACCAAATTCGCCCACACAAAGAGTTGGCGGTGAAGTATTGGAAAAAAATTTGAAAAAAACATACACATTTAAAAAGAATTATATAGTTTACAAAAAGGCTCAAAGTTTTTGAAGAACTTGAGGAGTTTCATAATAGATGTACTAAACTATTAAACGAATATAATTCTATAAATAATACTAACAAAAACTTTAGAGTATTTTGTTGAGTTTAAATTTGATGGGCTAACAATTAATTTAACATATAATAATGGTGTTTTTAGTTTCCGCATCAACTAGGGGTAATGGCGTATATGGAGAAGAAGTTTTAGAACAAGTAAAAAAACTATAAAGAGCATTCCTCTTGAAATTGAGTACAAGGGCTTAGTTGAAATTCAAGGAGAAGCTATTATGCCTCTTTCAGCACTTTCTAAATATAATGAAACCGCTGAAGTTCCTTTGAAAAAAATGCTAGAAATGCTGCAGCTGGAGCAATTAGAAATCTTGATCCTAAAAAAAGACGGCTAGCAGAAATTTAGATGCGTTTATATATAATGTTGGTTTTAAATCTGATCAACAATTTAAGACTCAAGAAGAAATGATATCTTTTTTTAAGACAAAATAAATTTAAAGTAAATGAATATGAAAAAAAGTGTTTTAATATTCAAGAAATTAAAGATAAAAATAAATGAGATAGAAGTTTTAAGAAAAAAAGTTGACTATTTAACAGATGGGGTTGTAATAAAAAGTTAATGATTTTTGAGCTGAGAGATTTTTTTGGATATACAAATAAATTTCCTAGATTTGCTATAGCTTATAAGTTTGAAGCAGAAGAATATACAACAATATTAAAAGAAGTAGTATGGAATGTTGGTAGAACTGGGAAAAGTTACTCCAACGGCAATCTTAGAGCCAGTTGAAATTGGTGATGTAACTGTTCAAAGAGCAACGTTAAATAATTATGATGATATTTTTAAGAAAGAAAGTAAAAAAATAAATTCTAGAGTATTAATTAGACGTTCAAATGATGTGATTCCAGAAATTCTTGGAACTATGGATGAAGATAATGGAAATGAGATAGAAATTAAAATGCCAACACATTGTCCTTATTGTAAGAGTGAATTAATTAGAGATGGAGTACATTTTTTTCTGTACAAATACTTTAGCATGCACACCACAGTTAACCTCTTCACTTGTTCATTTTTTTCAAGTAAAAAAATGCAATGAATATCGAAGGGCTGAGCGAAAAAGACTATTGAACTACTATACGATAAATTAGGAGTGGATAAAGTTTATAAAATATACGATTTAAAAATATGATGAACTTATCACTCTAGAAAAAAATTTAAGGATAAGAAAGTTAATAATTTATTAAACTCAATAGAAGAGAGTAAAAAAATGTAAATTTTGAGAACTTTATCTATGCGCTTGGAATTAAAAAAATGTTGGTGTAAAAAAACTGCAAAAGATTTAGCTAAAAAAATATAAAAAAATTTAGATAATTTAAGAAATGCAACTATTGAAGAACTTTTACAAATTAATGATATCGGAGACGTTGTAGCTAATTCTATTTTTTTGAATTTTTTTAATGATGAATATAGTAAAGATGCTTTGGATAAATTACTTGATAAAGGAATAGAAGTACTACCGTATGAAGAAGTTTCAAAAAAACAGAATTTACAGATAAAAAAATTGTAATCACTGGTACATTTGAAAAATTATAAGAGGAAAGATTTAGAAGAAATTTTTTTCGCAAAAAAAGGACTTATAGTTCAATCTGCAGTAGCCAAATCAACCGATTTTTTTAGTTGTTGGAGAAAAAGGCTGGATCTAAATTAAAAAAAGCACAAGAGCTTGGAATAGATATAATAGATGAGAAAAAAACCTTGATAATTTTATAAAAAAACTTTAATATGATTAACATAAGTACTTGCAAAGATAAGTGTAGTGTGGTATAATACTTGTGTTAAATATGAGTTTGTAAAAAGGAGGTAAGAAAAATGTCAAAAAAAGATGTGCAATTTGCGATAAAACTAAATTATTTGAAATAAAGTAACTTTCTCACATAGAAAGAGCAGTAGATCATGGGGAGCAAACATTAGAAAAAGTTAGAGTTGTTGTTGATGGTTCTGTAAAGAAAAATTAATGTTTGTACAACATGTTTGAA
>BNJT01001792.1_pt1 | contig 50175 bp, 44 predicted proteins | sample 8540491 | NCBI WGS metagenome assembly BNJT01 (sample SAMD00202455, study PRJDB9452) | human saliva metagenome | host: Homo sapiens | reverse complement strand
CACTGATGTATCTTGGCTTACAGCGCAGTAAGACTGCTCGCGAAGCTATCAAGGTAATGACTTCACTCGTTGAGACCTACGGCTATAACTCTGGTGGAGAGTCATTCACTATTGCCGACCCTAACGAGGTATGGTTGCTTGAGATGATGGGTTGTGGTGGCGACAAGAAGCAGAAGGTTGTTTGGGTTGCTGTACGCATTCCTGATGGTATGATTTCTGCTCATGCTAACCAGAGTCGTATCGGACAGTTCTCAACTTATAACACAGAGGTTATCACCTCTAAGAACTGCATCAGCTTTGCACGTTCAAAGGGTTGGTTCACTGGCAAAGACAAAGACTTCAACTGGAAGATGACCTACGCAGCACCAGACTTTGGTGGCCGTCGTTGGTGTGATGCTCGTGTATGGAGCTACTTCAACCACTTCAAAGATATGTCACGTTGGTTGCCATGGGCATTGGGAAAAGACCCTAACGCAGAGGATATGCCACTTTGGATTGAACCAAACACAAAGGTCGACTTGGCTAAGATGGAAGCTTGTATGCGCGACCACTATGAGGGCACTCCATTGTCACTTGATCAGGACATCGCACAGGGTATTTGGAACTCACCTTACCGCCCTACTCCACTGAAGTTTGAAGTAGATGGCAAGCAGTGTTTCAACGAGCGTCCTATCTCAACACAGCAGACAGGTTTCTCTTACATCGCGCAGCTCCGTTCATGGTTGCCACGTGAGATTGGTGGTATCCTCTGGTTCGGTAACGATGATGGTAACATGGTTGCTTACGTGCCAATCTATTGTAGCAATACCGAGCGTGCAGAGTGTTTCAACACACCAAGGTGCAGATGCTGTAACCTTCTCTGATAAGAGTGCTTTCTGGGTATGCAACTGGGTCAGCAACATGGTTTACCCACGTTACTCTCAGCTCTTCCCAGCATTGAAAGAGGTGCGCGACTCACTCGACAACTCTTATTTTGCTGCACAGAAGGGTGTTGAAGAGAAGGCACAGGCCCTCTATGCTACCGACAAGGCTGCAGCTGTGAAGTATCTCAACGACTACTCTGTTCAGAAAGCGACGAGATGATTGCACGCTGGCGTGACTTGGCAATCTATCTGATTGTGAAGTTTAACGATATGACTATTAAGCCAGAGAAGGACGGCAAGTTCCTCCGCACTTCAACAGGTCTTGGCGAACGTGTGAAGCGTCCTGGTTACAGCGACTACTTTAAGCGTGAGCTGATTAAGCAGAGTGGCGATAAGTTCGTTATGCCTAACCAGTAAACATCTAAAAGAAGCAAGCTTAGATAGTGAATTGAATTTCATCATCTAAACCTCATATATTGATAAAGAGGCTATATTCGTCAGGATATAGCCTCTTTTGTTTGCCCTCAGGGATAATATTTTCAAAAAATATCATCTTTTCAAGACAAATCTGTTCGTTGTGGACTAATAATCTATTCGGCTTTAACTCGACTGCTATCTGGTAAACTTAGCAACTCTTTTGTATCATATTTAGTATGCGCACCATTGGTGCTAAGCCTTAGCACGATATGTGCGGAGCATCAACACAATATGTGCTAAGGCTCAACACAACGGCTAAAAAAATAGGCGGAGAAGGTCAACTTTGTAACAACTAAGAACTTATAAACACATATCCATTATTCAATAATGACATACTAATAAACAGAAAAGAGGTTGATTCTAATGCTACATTGTGCAGCCTTCGAATCAACCTCTTCGACTATATTAGTCTAAAATTGGAGAACTATTCTTCTTCTTCCTTCACTTCTGCCTCATGCTCAGCAATCAACTTCTGCTGGATATCATTTGGAACAAGCTCGTAACTTGCGAACTTTGTTGTGAAACTTGCACGACCACCAGTGAGAGAACTCAACGAGATACTATAGTTAGCAAGCTCCTTCAAAGGAATCTTTGCCTGTAACTTCTGATAACCTGCTTCAGAATCCATACCCATAATCATGGCACGACGTCCCTGCAAGTCGCTCATCACGTCACCCATATAGTCGCCTGGAACAAAGACCTCTAAGTCATAGATTGGCTCAAGAATCTTTGGACCTGCTGCCTTGAAGGCATCTGAGAACGCATGACGAGCAGCCAAAGTGAATGAAAGCTCATTAGAGTCAACTGGGTGCATCTTACCGTCATAGACTATTACACGTACATCACGTGCATAGCTACCCGTCAGTGGACCACGCTCCATACAATCCATCACACCCTTTAAGATAGCAGGCATAAAGCGACCATCAATAGCACCACCAACAACAGAGTTGATGAACACGAGTTTACCACCCCATGGGAGATCACGCTCTTCGCGTCCCTTAATATTCATCTTAAACTCCTGTCCATTGAACTTATAGGTTGTTGGATCAGGCATACCCTCTGCGTATGGCTCAACAATCAAGTGAACCTCACCGAACTGACCAGCACCACCACTCTGTTTCTTATGACGATACTCAGCCTTTGACTGTTTGGTGATTGTCTCACGATATGGAATCTTTGGTTCCTTGAAAGTAACCTGAAGTTTCTCATTGTTCTCCAAACGCCACTTCAAAGTACGGAGGTGGAACTCACCCTGACCATGAACGATAGTCTGCTTCAACTCCTTACTCTGCTCAACAACCCATGTTGGATCTTCTTGACGCATCTTCAATAATGCAGCCATAAGCTTCTCTGTGTCCTGTGAGCTCTTAGCTTCAACGGCACGAGAGTATTTAGAGTTTGGATATTTAATGAAATCAAAACGCTGGTCAGTACCCTTACCATTCAAGGTATTACTTGTCTTAACATCCTTCAGTTTCACGGTACAACCTAAGTCACCTGCATTCAACTGGTCAACTGGAATACGGTTAGCACCTGCACAAGCATAAAGCTGTCCCATACGCTCCTTTGAGCCGCGATCAGAGTTAGTCAAGTCGTCACCCGACTTCACACAACCACTCATCACCTTAAAATAGCTTACCTCACCGATATGTGGCTCCATACCCGTCTTGAAGAAGTAAAGTGACTCTGGACCATTACTGTCTGGAGCAACCTCCTCACCACGAGTATTATGAATCTTAGGCATCTCGTCAACGAAAGGAACAACATTACCCAAGAACTCCATCAGGCGACGAACACCCATACTCTTACCAGCACAAACACAGAAAACAGGGAAGATAGAACGGGTTACAAGGCCCTTACGGATACCTGTACGCAACTCATCCTCTGTCAGTGTCTCCTCTTCAAAGAACTTCTCCATCAGGCCCTCGTCGTTCTCGGCAGCAGCCTCAACGAGTGCCTTATGAAGTTCCATCGCCTTATCCATCTGGTCTGCAGGGATATCCTCAATAATAGGTTCGCCACCTTCTGGCTTCCAACTGTATTTCTTCATCAACAGAACATCAATCAAACTGTTGAAACCAGGACCTGTCTCAATAGGATACTGCACAGGAACACACTTTGATCCATAAATCTCCTGCATATTGGAAATGAGGTTATCAAAGTCACACTTGTCAGAATCCAACTGGTTAATAAGGAAGATAACAGGCTTCTTGAGTTTTTCGGTATAGCGGAAATTGTTCTGTGTACCTACCTCTGGTCCATATTGACCATTGATAAGAATAACAGCCTCATCGGTTACATTGAGGGCAGTAATAGCGCCACCTACGAAGTCATCACTACCTGGACAGTCAATGATATTCAGTTTCTTATTATTCCACTCAACATGGAATACTGTTGGGAACACTGAGTAGCCATACTCCTGCTCAACAGGGAAATAATCGCTAACAGTATTCTTAGCTTCTACTGAACCGCGGCGCTTAATGACACCAGCTTCGAACAACATACTTTCGGCAAGAGTAGTCTTGCCGCTACCGGCACTGCCAACCAAGGCAATGTTCTTAATCTCGTTTGTCTGATATACTCTCATATCTGATAGATTTAAGCTGTTAGTAATAATTTATTTCGTCTCAAGGGACAAGCCGTAGCTCATCAATTCTGCGGTCTAAGTTATACATTTTCATCGAAAGCACCAAAGTTTCTTACGAAAAAAACGAAATCTTTTAAAACTTATTAGTACATTTGCATTAATTCTTGTAAGGCATACATTAATATATACGTATATACACTTATCATGTCAGGATTATATATTCACATTCCTTTCTGTGCCAGTCGCTGCATTTACTGTGGCTTCTATTCGACTGTACCCGCAAAGAAGAAGGACGAAAGGCTTTCTGTAGAAGAACGATATGTGAATGCTATCTGCCATGAAATGGAACTGCGTGCGGAGAAGAATAGCGACTGTTCTAGTGGGGAAAAAAGCGATTTGTCAACTATCTATTTGGGTGGTGGCACTCCTTCACAACTTTCTTTCGAGAGTCTACAAAAGATATTCCAGACGATAGACAACGTGTATCACATTGGTTTAAAATGGGATACAGAGAACAACACTTGTACCACAGCGACTCCTATTGAAGTCACAATGGAGTGTAACCCCGATGATATAACAGAGGAATTTGCACAGAACTTGCGCTCTCTTCCTATCAATCGTATCTCTATGGGAGCACAGACTTTCTCGGATGAACGCCTACGTTTCCTGCATCGTAGACATACAGCTGACGAGGTAGAAACTGCTGTCAAACGTCTAAGAAACGCAAACATTGAAAACATATCAGTAGACCTTATGTTTGGTTTTCCCAATGAGACACTTGAAGAATGGAAAGAAGACATTGAGCGACTGCTTGCTTTAGACATTGAACATATCTCTGCATATAGTCTTATGTACGAAGAAGGGACTCCCCTCTATCGACTTCTTCAAGCGGGAAAGGTCAAGGATATGGACGATGAACTTTATCGTCAGATGTACGATACTCTCATCGACCGCTTAGCCGAAGCTGGTTATGAACAATATGAGATTAGTAACTTTGCCAAGCTCAAAGTTCAAACCTCAAAGTTCAAAGTTCAAAGTTCAATGTTCAATGTTCAAAGTCCCTACCGTTCCCAACACAACAGTTCCTATTGGCATAATGTTCCTTATATAGGCATCGGAGCCTCTGCTCATTCCTACGGCAATGGTAAGAGAAGTTGGAATATAGCAGATACTAAGGCTTATATTACTGCTATTGAGGAAGACAGACTCCCTTGCGAAGAGGAGATAATCGATGCAGATACACATTATAACGATATGATTATGACAGCCCTCCGCACGTGTGAAGGAATTAATCTTTCAACGCTCTCTGCTGAATACCAAGCTTATCTCATGCGCCTCGCCAAGCCTTTACAACAACAAGGTTTATTGATAGAAGACAATGGTTGGCTTCATCTTACTCGTGATGGTATCTATGTTAGCGACTCCGTAATGAGCGATTTAATGAAAGTATAAGTCTATCATCACAATTCATCACCACCCAACACCCATTACCCAACACCCACAACCCCCATGACCAACGAAGAATTTGAAAAGAAATGGGCTGAGAATCGCAAAGAGATTCTTGCCAACAACGAAGATTATCAGCGTATTACCCAGAGCTATAATGGTTCGGGCTGGATTGACTATGTCATCTTCATTGCTGGTTTTGTTATCTGTGAGAACTATACAAAGACGATTGTAAACAGCATTGTACTTCAATATCTCCTTGCCCTTGTGGGTATGCTCGTGATATGGTTGGGCTATCGCCTTATCAAGAGCCTATTCAATAGCAAGCAAACATTAGCAGAACTCGAAGAAAAGATAAAGCAACAATACAAAGATTCTATTGGTGGGTAAAGCCCCCTTTATACAAAATATTGGGCAAATAGGAGTTGTTATTCCTATCTGCCCAATATTTATTTTTACAAGTGAATAGCTTTACAAGTGAAGATCTTTACCAGCAAACTCGCTACTCATATCAATAAACACCGCAAATAACGGTAATCATCATTATGAATTCTGAATTATAAATTATGAATTACCCTCGCTCTTTTTCTCCTTTGCAGGTGGCAATATCAGGTTCAAGATAACTCCCACCATAGCAGAAAGTCCAATACCACTAATAGAGAAGCTACCCCACTGCAGCACAGCACCACCAATACCCATCGTCAATGTAACAGAGATAATAATGATATTGCGTGTGCGGTTGAAGTCTCACCTTATGCTGAATAAGGTTCTGAATACCCACAGAAGCAATCGTACCAAAAAAGCAATAACATGATTCCTCCTAAGACAGCAGAAGGAATACTCTGCAGAAGTGCACTCAACTTTCCGATTACCGAGAAGACAATAGCTGTTGCAGCAGCAATACGGATTACCTGAGGATGGGTCACCTTTGTAATACTCATCGCACCAGTCACCTCACTATAAGTTGTCACTGGAGGGCCACCAAAGAAGCAAGCTGCCAAACAAGCCAAACCATCGCCCAACATCGTACGATGCAAACCTGGCGACTTAGTAAAGTCTTTATCCGCTACAGCACTTACCACATACACATCACCCACATGCTCAATCACAGGAGCTATCGCCACAGGAATCATATAAAGGAATGGTTCCCAAGCAAACTGTGGCATCTGGAAATTGGCTAATGCAGGTGGTAAAGCAAACCAAGGCGCAGCCTCTACACCTGAGAAATCAACAATACCCATAAAGGCTGCTACAGTATAACCTACAGCAATACCGCAAATTACAGGTACTAACTTCATCAATCCACGTCCCATAGAGAGAACTGTCACAGCTGTTCCCAATGAGATAAAGGCTATGAGCCAGTTTGTTTTCGCCATGTCTACCGCTGCCTTTGACAGAGAAAGACCAATCAAAATGATTACCGGACCGATAACAACTGGTGGGAAAAGCTTATCCAACAGTTTCTTTCCTTGCCACTTAATCAGTGCTGACATCACGAAATAAACAAGTGCAACACCAGCTATTCCTGCCAACGTTCCGGGCATACCCCACTGCTTTGAAGCAGAGATAATTGGAGCGATAAAGGCAAAGGAAGAGCCCAAAAAAATAGGAACCTTACCTTTCGTAACCAAATGAAAGATAAACGTTCCTAAACCTGCTGTGAATAACGCTGTTGCTGGGTCAAGTCCCACGAGCAAAGGGACGAGAACTGTAGCACCGAAAGCAACAAAGAGGAATTGCACTCCCACTATTGTCTTTCGCATCGGCGATAGTTGTAAATTACTCATGTATAGAATGATTTTTATTAGTATTTGTCAGAGATGTATTAATACGCATTCAATTTGCAAAAGTATAAAAAATGTATGGTATAGTGGTTAAAAATAAGAGAAAAATGCTTTTTAAGTAGAAAAAGAACCCCTTTATACATAACAGACCAATTCTTTTTTTGTATCATTTAGGCATCTTTTTTTCTAACTCTAAACATAATTATATGTTATGACATATCTATCCAACTACTATAAATAACTTATCCCCACACTACTGGTATTTGTAAACTATTTTCATACAAATCAAAAACCAATTCATGCTCTTTTGGCTTCTAAAAGACGCCCAATTGACTTGCAAAAAGATGCCCTTTAAGACCCTTACTAACGCCCTTTTGAAGTCCTATCAAGCACCTTTTCTCATACTACCTTATAACTAACTGATTTCCTGATAATTGTAAACTTGCTTTTTATGTGGGTTTTTGCTATTATTTATAGGCGTTTTACCCGAATATATGTAATAGTTTTTCAAAACATCATCGACGTTGAACTATCACATAAATGATGACGGGTGCGCCAATAAGTGGTGTGACGGCATTGAGGGGAATAATACCTGCTTCCCCAGGAAGATAACAAATAAAGTTACAAAGCAAAGCGATAGCAGCACCGCTTAACACTGTTCCAGGAAGGAGTACCTGATGATTTTCTGTACGGAACAAGAGACGAGCTATATGCGGAATGGCCAAACCAATGAATGAGATTGGACCACAAAAAGCTGTTGTGATCGCGGTTAACAGTCCTACAACAACTAATAATATATTACGAAGTTGGCGCGTACTGACACCTAAACTCTCTGCATATTGTGGTCCTAAAAGTAGGATATTCAGTGGTTTAATCAATAGAAAGGATACACCAATACCCATCAGACACAGTATAGAGAATAGAGGAATATGACTCATTGAGACACCTCCAAAATTACCCATTCCCCATACCATATAACTCTTTACGCCTTCTTCTGATGCAAAGAAATTCAGTAGAGAGACGGCGGAAGAGGAGACATATCCCACCATAATACCCACTATCAGTAATAAAACGCTGTTGCGTACCATAGTAGAAAGAAATAAGATGAGTGCTGTCACAGCGATTGCGCCAACGAAAGCAGCAGTGAGAATAGCAAGAAAGCCCGAAACAGTAAACATTGATGTTGATACAGTTCCACCTAATAACAACATCACTAAGGCAACACCTAAACCCGCACCTGAACTGATACCAAACACATCCGGACCTGCCAAAGGATTGCGAAAGGCTGTTTGAAGCATTAAACCACATAGTGACAAGGAGGCTCCACAGAGTATAGCGGTGAGTGTTTGAGGGAGTCGGTTCTCTAAAATGATGTACTGCCAGCTTTCCTTTCCCATAAAACGACCACACAGAATATCCAATACATCAGCAAAGGTATCTGAACCGAACCTGTTATAAGATTCAATCCAAACAGAAATAAGATACTTACTGCTAAGCTTATAAAAAGAAGAATATTCCGTTTCATCATCTTATCGTTTCAAATCTATTAATCTTCTAACTTCTGATAATAACGCAACGGAGCGATATGCAAATCGGGATGGAAGAGTTGAATTAAGTCTGATAGTAACCAATCAGGACGCCAACTAACCTCCTCAAAGTAGGGCTTACTGTCTACCTTGCATCCATAGATTTCCTTTGTCTGATAAGGTTTTAGCTTAGCATACCCCTGATACTCAGACAATAAAAGACGACGATTGAAATTACCATTGTAACTTAACACCCAAAAATCACTTTGTCCGAACTTATCCAAGATCGTCTCAAAAGGCATTGCAAGACTTCCACTATGCTTATCATTAGAATAAGCATAACGCCCATGGGCATCCTTATAAAGCAAGCCCACACTGCTCTCACCACCCGGTAAATACCAAACAGCACCCACCTTCCTGTCTGGAAGGATACTACGAGTTATCTTACTCTGGCTTGCCTTCTGACTTAAAGACTTATAGTTTTGTTCAACAACAGCGAATAACGAGTCGGCTTCCTGCTCCCGACCATAGAGAAGACCATAAAACTTCATCCATTCTGCACGTCCCAAAGCAGAACGTTCCATGTAGTCAGCACATTCGATTATTGGTACTCCTATTTGTTCTAAACGGCCATAACCACCACTATTTTCGAAAGGGGAAAGCAGGACTGCATCTGCATTTAAGTCTATAATTCGCTCGACATCAGGCTTCATTGCATCTCCACAGTCTACAATACCCCCTTTTACTCTTGCGCGTTTCTGAATATCAGGGATAATCATATACTTCAAATCAGCAACACCAGCAATAGCTTTCTGTGCCTGAAGCATCTCAACAAGATTGGCATGAGCAGTCGTAAAGATAACACTTTTTGCGTAGAGGGGTAACGACCTTTGTACCATCATCAGGAACTTTTACATCCTTTCCTCGCTCAATAAGATAGTAAGTATGTAGGACAGTTCCCTCTTTCCAAGGGTTTAACAATCGTACAATCACATAATCCTCCGTACGTTCGATAGTAATATTTCGAGCATACTGTAGTTCTGTTTTTTTGTCCCTTTATCGCTTTTATCAGCCACAGGTTTCTGATAGTTGTTACAGGATAAAAACAGTAAAAGATAGAGAGTAAATACCAATAACTGTCGCATAAACAAGAATTTGTTATGCAAAAAAATACAAAAAAAGAAAGATTATTTTTGCTTGATAAGAATATTTTTTTATAAATTAGCCCACAAATTTATTAAACAATCTAAATCTATTAAACTAAACAACTAAAACCATGGCAGAAGAAAAGTCTAATGAACTTAGTAGCCACATTGAGATGAAGAAAGTCTGGGAACTTTTAGCCATCATCGTGGTTACAGCCATTATTTGGAACCTTCCCACAAGCAGTTTTGGCATTGATGGGTTGACCGTAGTACAGCAACGCATCATTGCAATCTTCGTGTTTGCCACCCTATCGTGGCTGACGGAGTGTATTCCAGCATGGGCAACGTCGCTGAGTATCATGGCTATCATGTGTGTCACCGTTTCGAAGAATGCTTTTGGAGTCTTCAAAAGTGACGGCATCGGTGAGCTACTTGATTCAAAGGAAATTATGGCATCCTTTGCAGACCCAATCATTATGCTCTTCCTTGCGGGCTTTATCTTAGCGATAGCTGCATCGAAGTCGGGACTTGACACGCTCTTGGCACGTAACCTTATCAAGCCTTTTTGGTAACAAGAGTGAGAATGTTCTTTTGGGTTTCCTGCTTATCACAGGGCTCTTCTCTATGTTCATTTCAAACACTGCGACTGCTGCATTGATGCTTACCTTCCTTACTCCTGTCTTTGCAGCGTTGCCTGCTAATGGTAAGGGACGTATCGCTTTGACAATGTCTATCCCTGTTGCAGCCAACCTTGGCGGTATGGGAACACCGATTGGTACACCTCCAAACCTCATTGCACTTAAATATCTTAATGACCCAGCAGGACTTAACATGAATATCGATTTCATGCACTGGATGGCGTTTATGGCACCGCTTGTGATTGTTCTGCTTCTCTTGTCATGGAGAATTATTCTTTACTTCTTCCCATTCACACAGAAGACTATTCATCTAAAGATTGATGGTGAGGTACACCGTGGATGGCGTATGTGGGTTGTTATCATAACCTTTATTGTGACAATCCTTCTATGGGTAATTCCAAAGGATGTCACAGGTATTGACACCAACACTGTTTCAATGATTCCTATGGCAATCTTCGCTATTACTGGTGTCATCACCGCAAAGGATATGCAGGAGATTAACTGGAGTGTCATCTGGATGGTTGCTGGAGGCTTTGCAATTGGATTGGGTATGAACGGATCAGGCTTGGCTGATGCTGCTATCGAGAGTATTCCATTCGGCGATTGGAGTCCTATCGTCATCCTCGCTATCTCTGGTTTGATTTGTTATTTCCTTTCTAACTTCATTTCAAACACAGCAACCGCAGCACTGTTGGTACCTATCCTCGCTGTAGTATGCCGCGGTATGGGTGACAAACTCGGTGGCATCGGCGGTACAAGTACTGTCCTCATCGGTATTGCCATTGCCGCTTCTACTGCTATGTGTCTGCCAATCTCTACTCCACCGAATGCTATTGCTTACTCAACAGGACTTGTGAAGCAGAACGATATGCTCAAGGTGGGTCTGACCAGCGGTATTGTTTCCCTCATTTTGGGTTACATCCTACTCTATTTCATCGGTCAGGTACATTTCCTTGGATAATCTGTTAATTCCCTGTAATCACATTTTGATTAGAATCTTATGAGAAAGTTCTTCAGCTACATAACACTACTCTTGATAGTATTACCTTTCATGAGTTGCCAAGAAAAGAAGGCGGAGGCTAATGTTCCGAAGTGGATTCTATCTATGGTAAGTGAGAGTAAGAATACAAGTGTTGAGACTGACTTCTCAAATATATTGTCTGACAAGCGCGTTCCTACATCGGTTATATTGGGACTGAATATCAGAAGTTCACGATAGACATTCAAAAAGTTCAACGAACGGACGACAACCAATACGACATCAGCGGCATTACAGTTGTCAAGAACAATCGTTGTAACTTCCGTGGAACCATAGATATCGTTGAGAACAGGGAATTTACTCACCCCACATACGGTGTGGATGACTCAATGAAGGGGCAGTTCAAACGACGTGGATGCAGTATTGCAAAGTATAACTTTGAAGAAGAAAAAAGCCAGACAGGAAGTGGTGTCTTCACTGGTTATCTGCTGTTCTATTGGTATGAAACCAACGATGGTAAGTTCGTTTATGACGACATTGATAGCCATTCGGACTCCTATTGTAATATTCAGTATGCAGGAACATGGACAAGCAACAAGACTAAAAAGTCTAAACCATGTGCATGGGGACAATATCGAGTACCAAACAGTGGAGACCTTGACATAGGAGCAGGAGACTTTTCTGTCAATCCTAAGTACGCTAAGAACGGCTGGAAAAAGAAGTAAGTGGTCAGAACGAAATACAATTCGCTTGACCTCTACTACATACACAGACTACGTCACACTATAACAAGACGTATCTCTGTGAGTATCCTAAATAAAGGGGCACACGCTATGTGTGTCCCTTTTTCATTCCACAAACACGTTATTATTGATCAATCCTTTGCTATCAGAAAATAAATATGTATGTTTGTAGTAGTTTTCAATAACACTTAGTAAATCCAAGAAGATGATAATAGCAGATTTGACCGCATGCCATCGCTACTTTGGACTACATCCAAGAATGAAGGAAATGTTAGAGTATATCCTCCAACATGATTTCAGTCAACAAGAAGTTGGACACATCATGCTTGATGGTGACAACTTGTTTATCAATTTAGACGAGGTAGAACTAAAAACAAAAGAGGAACAACGTTTGGAGTTCCACAAGAACTATATTGATGTTCAAGTTCCCTTACTAAAGTTTCCCACCCAAATAAATAGATAGAAAAATAACAGTTTGTCGAATTTTCTTTGTAAATTAGTAATCGCTAAAGAACTGATTTTAAAGACAAGACAACAAAAACTGTTATGGAAGCAAAAAAATAGAGAAAATAAGTGAGTTATCCAAACTTTTGAGTGTTAAAACCCGAATGAGTGATGATTTATTTCATCTTTTTGGCAAGTTTGGCATCGGTCACCTATTATCTCGCCTTTCATTGGAGAAACAGGACGGAGTTTCGGCTTCGGAGTTGCTCCTCTCTCTTTGCCTCTTCCGCATTGTGGGCGAGAGCATCCATAGTATATGCAAACATAAGATATATGAGCTTTCAAATCATGGTAAGAACTGTTTCTATCGCATGATGATTCGCCCACAGATGGATTGGAGACGATTGATGAACCACTTTGCACTGCGTTATATGTGCCTATTGCGTAAGTATGGCGAAGTTCCTCAATCAGATACCACTACATGTTTCATTATAGATGACACCGTACTTGAGAAGAGTGGTGTGAGGATGGAGGGTATCAGTCGTGTTTTCGACCATATGAAAGGCAGATGCGTATTGGGCTACAAGCTGTTACTTTGTGCCTTCTTTGACGGCAAGACAACTATACCCTTTGATTTTTTTCACTACATCAAGAAAAAGGGGAAGCAAGGCAACTACGGGCTGACAAGACAGCAACTCAAAAAAAGGCATATCACACCAAGAGGAACACCGGCAATCCTGATTATAAGCGCTTTCAAGAGTGTAAGATGTCTAAGCTGGAAGTTGCCATGGATATGCTTCGCCGTGGATGGAAGATGGGGTTACATGCGAAGTATGTGATTACCGATAGTTGGTTCACCTGCGAGCAACTTATGACATGTGTTAGAAGCATAGGTAAAGGGGCAATGCACTTTTGTTGGACTTGCAAAAATGGGAAAGACAAAAATACACTATATCGGGCAAAAAAAGAAAAAAATGCTGCAGAACTCATTGCCACCTATGAACGTGAACGAGGAAAGAACTGTCGTAAATACAAATGTCGATATATTCAGCTCAACGGCAACTTAGGAGATATACCTATCAGAATCTTCCTCATCAAGTATGGTAGAAACTCCGCATGGAACGTTCTGCTCACCACGGATACAACGATGTCTTTCGTAAAAAGCCTTTTGAAGTGTATCAGATTAGATGGAACATAGAGGTGATGAACAAGGAGACTAAGCAATATCTCGGATTAGGAGGTTATCAAGGTTGTGACTTTAATGGTCAGATAGCCGACGCAACGCTGTGTTACCTACATATACCGTCATGGCTTTGGAAAAGAGATTCACAGAATATCAAACCATGGGCGAACTCTTTTCGGATATGGAGGGTGATCTCATGGCACTCACGTTATGGAAGCGAGTTCTTACCTGCATCGAACGCATTCTTCGCATTTTAGGAGAAATACTTGGAATGACGCCCCAATACCTTATGGCTACAATCAGCGGAAACGACAAAGAGATGAGCAAAAAATCCTTGTAATGGCTGAAGCGTTGGAAAAAAATGGGACGAAGTATGTGGATAGTCTGCATAACTTCTGTTAGGCATGTGTTAACAGTCAATGGATATGGGGGAAGACAGACAAAGGAAAATGAGAAAAGTTAGTGTTTTAAGGGGTGGGAAACTTTAGTTATCACAGCCAGAGACAATGGGTTGGACCGCCTTATCGGATTTGGATGAGCCTGACATTGCCTATAATCCCGAAAGAGATTGCGGCTTTTATACACAAGATGCAAAAGAATACTTCAATGTCAAACCAGGACAGTTCACCATCTTCTTCCCAGAAGATGCTCACGCACCCATCATTGGGAACGGGAAACAAAGAAAGTTAGTGGGGAAGATTAGGGTGTAGGGGAGCCTCCTCCGACCCCTCCGAACCGAAGGTCACTGACCGAAGGGAAGTAATGGGAGGGGAGTTCAAAAGGATGTACGCTGCGCACATGTGGTGCTAAGGCCCAGCACACATGGTGTTAAGGCTTAGCACGAGTGGTGTTGAGACTTAATCACATTATAGTATGTTGTTCACAGAAGAGGATATTGGCGTTTAGAAGAGTTTATATTGCCTATAAAAAGAATTGACCTACAACTAAAGTGTGAAGAATCATTCACTTTATTTGTAGGTCAATTACATTTATATAAATAGGTCACAATTTATATAAAGCTAAATACTATAAGCTTTTGACGATTTTTAGCCCATTTAAACTATGTATACAAATTAAGCCTGTTAATTATGTATGGTTTAGCCCATATAAACATATTTTATACTTTTCTCCCATTTTGTTTATTTATTTTTAAAAAAACAAACAAGGTTTCGTATTGAATTATTACCTATCTTTGTCGGGAAATATAGACACTTTGAGTGAAACCTGTTAAGTGAAAGAGGGATACATATATACCATGGCGTTAATATAATTTGCGAATAATATTATACTTGGCACATGTAAACAGAATAACGACTAATAGCTAATTCTATCTATACCATTATTAGAACTTGAATTGAAAGGTATCCATTCTGACTGCAAAGAGGCAGTCTTTTATAATAAACCCTAAACATAACAACCTAAAAATTAACAAAGAATGAAGAAGTATCTTTTCAAAGCAGTATTGCCTGCTTCGATGGCAATTTGTGCCATTACATTTGGTGCTTGCTCACAAGACGAGATGTTGACACCAGTCAAAGAACAAAGTGAAGAAGGGGTTTTGAATAATCCGAAGGAAATTCGAAACTATCTGAAAACGCTGCCCTTGGCACCAATGATGACACGTGCCAACGGACCAATAAACCCTGATGATGGTGCTCCAATACCTGTTGAAGAAGAAAACCCTATTGTAGAAACTCAAGGTGTACTCGATGGTATACCTGGTAATTGGGTAAAAACAACACGGCATTACAAAATAAAACAGACATTCGATGAGAATTTCCTCTTCGATCCTACAAGCGATGTTGTGTATCCAGGTTGTGTTCTCAAAGGTGGTTCGATAGCTAATGGGACCTACGCAATGATTACTTCACACAAAACTGGCGATGTAACCTTCTCTATTAGCTTATCACCAGCTAATCCAAGAGAGGCACACGAGACTTCAGCAACTGTTCCTAACATTCGTAAGAGTGAGTATCAAGAAGTATGGAATAAGTGGGCAACAATGGATTGGAAGGAATCTCCAGTAACAACTATACAGAGTGTCGAGAAGATAAACTCTCAAGAAGAACTTGTTACAAAACTGGGTGTAGCTGTGACTGCACCAGTTGCAAATGGCTCAATTAATCTTGGATTTAACTTCAATAAGAAGAAAAATCACATCTTGGCACGACTCATACAGAAACATTTTACGGTCTCAACCGATGCACCTAAGAAAGGTACTATCTTTGAGTCAATTGACAAAGATGCTCTTGATGGTTATCAGCCAGTTTACATATCAAGCATCAACTACGGTCGAATCATCTATCTTTCTATTGAGACTGATGAGAAAGAGCGCAATATTAACGAGGCTATTGAGTTTGCTTTGAACAAAATTAAAGGTGTTGATGTAAATGTATCAGTCGATCAGGCTGTCAACTACCGAAAGATGTTAGCTAAGAGTGATGTACATATCACAGTCCTTGGTGGTGGAAAGACTATCCAGCAAGAGATTCTAAAGGGCGATATTGAATCTTTCCAGCGTTTCCTTGCAGCCGATATTCCAATGGAACAGATGTATCCTATCAGTTTCTCTTTGCGTTATGCTGTTGATAATTCACAGGCACGTGTCGTTACAAGCAACGAGTTTACTGTTACACAACGTGACTTTGTCCCTGTTTTTAAGAAGGTTCGTATGCAGTTACAGGTTCTCGGTTTCTCTGGTCAACACAGTGGTCCGCTACCTAACTTAGATAAGGATGCTAACATCTGGGGAAAGGTTTAGTCGGTGTCAACGGGCAAGAGCACGAGCTTGTAGGCATAGATAAGTCTAATCCGTTCTGGTTTGATTATCGTGAGAAGGAAGAAACATTACATCCAATAGGCTTTGGTGGTATCGTTAATGTTGAGTTTGATAAAGATAAGAACGAAAGTTTAGAAGATTTTGTCGACCATCAGAAGATATCATTCATCACAGATTTGCACACAGAGAATGGTATCTATAAATATAACTATGGTCGAACACAATTCAATCATACTCTTGGTACTGTCTTCTCAAAGTATAAGAGTGACAACCCTGTTGTCGTATTAGAAAGCAACTATAAGCACATCAAGATTCATACTTACGTAAAGATTCTCGACCTTAAGTTCTTTAACTAATAAACAACAATAGCAATTTTATCGGCGTCACCACTAAGACGTCGATAAAGTTGCAGTACATTTATTATCCTAAGTCGAATTTAATTTTATCAATATGAAAAGAATATTTGCGCTTTTTAGCCTTATTATGCTTGCTGTTTCAGCTATCAATGGCTGGACCAGTTGATCAATCGCTGGCATTGAAGATTGCCTCAAGTTTCTTTGGACAAGGCACTACAACAAGTCAACTCAACATGACGTATAAGGCTCCATATAAGACTTCTCATGCTGGAAAGGCTGAGGAAAACTTATATTATATCATCAATCGTGGTAACGATCAAGGATTTGTTGTTATCGCAGCAGACAATCGTGTTTCTCCTATTATCGCATTCGCTGAAAAAGGTAGCTTGACAGAGAACGATATTCAAGGAAATCCTTCTATTAAATGGTTATATGACGAGTATTGCAACCAGATAAAATGGGCTATCGAAAACACTCCTGACATTCCATCACCAGAGTTTAGGCAGGTAGCAACCATGCAAGCAAGCAACTATCAGATAGAGATTAGTCCGCTTCTCGAATATGCCTCTGACCGTAGAACGAAGCTTACAACACCTATCAGCTGGGGACAAAGTTGGCCTTTCAATCAGTATGCTCCTAACTATCGTTACAATGGTGAAACCTATGAAACAGTGTCAGGTTGCGTGGCAACAGCCATCTGTACCGTACTACGTTGGCATAAATGGCCACGTAAGGCACATGGGTCAGTGAACTACTATTGGAAACGTAACTACATGTCATTGAACTTTGATGGACAAGGTTCTGAGAATGCAGCTTACGATTGGAATCAGATGCCTGCTGGTATTGACAGATATGGACGCGACAGAACAACTGGACGTAACGTTACATCTGTACAAGCTGATAATGTAGGACGCCTCTTGCGTGACATTGGTTACGCTGTTCAGATGGATTATAACCCTGCTGCTTTCGGCGGTTCTGGCGCTTACGTCTACAATGCTCCTGCTGTTCTTACTCGTAATTTCGGCTATAAAAATACTGTTAGGTTCCTTCAGCGCAGCGACTATTATGAGCAGAATTGGCTAAAGGAAATACACGATGAGTTGCGTGATTACGGTCCTGTGGTTTATGCAGGCTTTTCTGCTGGTGGTGGACATTGCTTTGTTCTCGATGGTTTTGCTTCTAATGGTTTCGTACATGTTGACTGGGGTTGGAACTATTCTTCAAATGGTTGGCATAAACTTAATGTGCTGCGCCCTGGACAAGAAGGTATTGGTGGTGGTAGTGGTGGATACAGTTCTAATCAACAGATGCTGCGTTACCTTAAACCTGATCGTAATGATGATCCTGATCCAGACCCTAATCCTAACCCAGAACCAAGCCTAATCCACAACCCGACGTTGAAACAGGTTCAAATTTGTACATTGCAGCTAAGTGTCAGCAGACAACTTTAGCACAACTGTACTCAGTTCCAGTTACAATCACTATTGGTAATAAGAACAACGAATCTGCTTATTCAGGTCGATTGGCACTTGCCCTCTATCAAGAAGGGAATGATGCTTACTCAACGATTGTCTCTACAACAACAGCGTCTATTGGCTCAGCGTCTACGAAGAAGGTAACCTTCTACGCCAACCTTGCAAAATGTCAAGGCTGGAACTTATAACCTCACGGTAAACTATGCCAAAGGAACAGGCTTCAAGGCTATTGATGCCGTTGCTGGAACAGTTACTATTGGAAAAGCTGATCCCGACCCCGACCCTACTCCAAATCCAGTTGTTAAGCAGCCAGAACTCTATGCTGTGCAAAGGGTAACAGAGTATATCAAGAAAGGTCAGAACACAAAGATTGTTTCGACACTCGCAAATGAAGGTAATGCAGACTATAATGGTAATCTAAAGCTATATGTATTACCAGCAGAATCAGACAATGTAAAGGCAGCTACACTTATCTCAGAAGGCAATGCTAAAATAGCAAGAGGTGAGCGTGTAACCTTCTCTTTCTATACAAACGATACCTTTAAACAGTTAGAAGTAGGTAAATATAGCCTCATTGCTGGATACGATGTTAATGGTGAAGAGGTGGCTGTAAAGGTAAAAGCTGATTCAAAAGTATGGAAAATAGGTGAGCTAACAATCAATACACCAGACGATAGTGATAATAACTCACAAACTGTTCACGATTTAAAGTTACAGACAATCTATTTCTATCAAAATGGTAGTAATCTCGGTTCTGATAATGCTTATGTGTCAACCACCAATAGCAAGTTTACTGCTCGCGTTTACTTGAAGTCTATCAATGGTTTCGAAGGCCGCGTGAAGTTCTATGTTACAGATGCTCAACTGAGTTCTAAGCCTCTCAATAGCAACATGACAGAGACAAGAACCGTCACACTTAAGCCTAATAATAGTGGATATATTGAAGTATCACTCCCAACAAGATACCTAAAGAAGGGACGATATTACATGAACATTCTCTACAACAATGGAGGTGCAGCATGGCTTTATTATCCAACAGATGTTGTTCCATTCAATGTTTATACTGCCCTTAACCAGCCAGACCCATCTAACTTATTCAGCAACAAACAGAACCTCGGTCCAACCTTTGACTTTGACACTCCACCTACCTATGGCGAACACTTCCAATCAATTGGTAATAAAGTAGATAGCGAAAATATCCCATTAGGCATTGATGAGGTTATTTCTGGTGATACAGAATTATCTGTTCATAATGATTTTGTAACTGATAACGTAACCCTTTCTGTTACAAAAGCAAGCACTATACGTATATACAGCGTTCAAGGAAATCTTATCAGTAAGCATAATGTTAAAGCTGGCGACAACATTATCAGTGTTACCAACCTACCATCAGGAATATATTTCCTAAACATTGGCAAAACAACTTGTAAGATTGTGAAGCGATAATAGGAATCGATTATCATAATTTGACGTATTATTTGAATCCACATTGAGAACGCTCTCAATGTGGATTCTCTATGCCTTATAGATAGCCATCAGGTAATTTCTCTTACTATTCTACGATTTCCTTAATGACAATTATAAGCCAGAATTATCAACTATCGACAATGCCTTCACGCTGCGCACATGTGGTGCTAAGGCTCAGCACACATGGTGTTAAGGCTTAGCACGAGTGGTGTTGAGGCTTAACCACACTATAATATACTGTTTACAGAAGAGGATATTGACATTTGAAAGGGTTTATATTGCTAATAAAAACAATTGACCTACAACTAAAGTGAGTGATTCTTTTCTCTTTTAGTTGTAGGTCAATTACTTTTATATCAATATGTTACAAGCTAATGATTTACATCTATAACCTTTCTATTTAATTCTATAATAAAAAAGATTCAAATCTTATTAACTGATACCAAGCCTTATCCTATTTGCCTCCCCTCCTTTCGGAGGGGTCGGGGGAGGCTTTTTCTCATTAGAAATGTATCCTAAAATCTACACCCATCTGGAATGGGTTACCCCTCTGCGCAAAGGTGTAGCGTGTACCAGTAGCAGCACTCTGAACAGCAAAGGTGTTATATTTTGTATCTGTCAGATTACGCACCCAGAGGTTTACATGCAGCGGACCGAAGTCGGCATCGGCATGAGCCCCTAAGACAGCATAGAAGTTCTGACCGATAGAGTTCTGCTCATCCCAGTAAGTCTTGCCCTGCGCTGAGAGGTTTAATCCTACCGTAACACAGCGCAAATGGAAACGATTTGATGGGTTGAGCAAGGCTGCTGGGTCAATATCTATTCGATAATCAGCATTGGCACCCAGTGTATGCTGTGGTACGAAAGGAACACGTTTATCCTTATAATCAGCCATACCTACTCCAGCGATTGAGTCCTTATACTCATCAAACTGAGCACTTGTAAAGCCATAGCTAAGACCGTATGTCAGTTTATTGTCCAACGCAACACCACGGAGTGTTGCCTCCAAGCCACAAGAATGACTACGACCAGCATTCGTCATCACACGTCCGAAACCATAGTTACCAGCCATCACAGAGAGCTGCTGATTACGAATCTGCATATAATAAGCAGCGAGGTCAAGATGAAGTTGGTTGTTCAAGAGATTAAGATGTGCTCCCACCTCATAGTTCCAACTCGTTTCAGGCTTATATTCAATCGTCTTTGCAATACGCTCATAGTAAGCCTCATCATGTGCAACATCAACATCGGCACGTGCCTTATTAGCAGCTTGTGAGGTCTCAGCCTGAAGTACATCAGAGAACATCTCGAAGTTGTAACCGCCTGCACGATAGCCCTTTGACCATGTTGCATAAACATTACTACCATTCTGTAGACGATAGGTCAAGCCAAGTTTTGGAAGGAACTGCTTAAAGCCATCATGCTCGCTATGCTTCAATACAGAAGTAATAACTGGATTAATATTTATACCCATCACACTCTCCTGCAACGCCAAACGTGCAGAAGTGTCATAATCAATACTTACGCGTGAATAATCATAGCGCAAACCCAAGGTCGCCATCAAGCGATCAGAAAGTTCAACATTGCTCTCATGGTAAACACCTAAGTTGAGGGTTGGCGTACGGAAGACACCCGGAACTGGGTCCATTGTCATATTTATATTGACACCTCCTGCCGCAGCAATAGCTGCAGCCGTGCTTGCACGTGCCGTTTTGTTGGCAAGTTCTTCTGACATTCCACCTGCAATCATTCTCTGTGCCATACCCTTTGCCATTGCATTGAGCATACCGTTATAAGCATAGTCCGTAATCTTCTTAGACAGATAGCTATTCATATCTTGGTCGAAATAAACAGGAGCAGTCGTCTTCAACCACTGATAAGAACCAAAAGCACCAAAGTCCAATGCCATTTGCTATTATTACGACTCTTGATAGAAAGTTCCTCTGTCACAGTATTCCCCAACTGACGCTGAGTAAGATGCATATAATCCTGCGGACGGTAATCAATATCCATGAGCATATAGTCACGAAGGAACTGCCAAGAAGTCATCGAGTTGATATCAAAGCCGTTTCCTGCATACTTAATACCCATTCCCGTATTGATGATATTACGACGATAATTTGCCTGACGATTTTGGTTAGGCGATTGTGTACCAGCCTTCATTCCATGAAGCGGTGAAGTGATTGTAGCAGAAGAAAGTTCGTCTTCTGTCACCACCTGACCGTATGGGAAACCATTCTGGCGAGTGTATTGATAGTCAGCAATGAAGTCAAAGTTCAGTCTATCCGTTGGACGCCAAAGGAAACGGCCCTTACCACCAAACTCATTGATAAGGTCGGCACGTGATCCATCATACTGATTACGGAAGAATCCATTCTGTCCTCCATAAAAGCCAGCTACCGAGTAAGCCATCTTATCATTTAGTTTCTCATAATGACTTGCCTCTATCTGACGATGCAATTTCGTGCCAACCGAGAGTTTTACGTCCGTTCCCTGATACAGAAAAGGATTACGACTATAAAGACGAATCAGTCCGCCCTCAGTATTCATACCATAAAGTGTACCCTGTGGACCATGCAACACATCAATACGATCAATATCGTATGTATGGAAATTAAACGCACTCTTATTCAAGATTGGCATACCATCTACATAAATACCCACAGCTGGCGAGTAGACACGTGAGCCGATTCCGCGCATATATATAGAAGAGGTGTAACGGCTTCCATACTCAGGCATAGAGAATGAAGGGACAAAGACAGAGAGGTTGCGAACATCCTGCACATTTAGTCCACGAATCAAATCGCCATTAAAAGAAGTACTGCTCAATGGCTGCTGACGTAAGCGAAAGGCTTCCTTTGGTTGATCAACGACGACAACCTCGTCAATATCATAGACGCGAGAAGTGTCGTTGTTTTCGATAATGTTGTTAGCTTGCACTCCCATTGGCAAAGATGACGCCAGTAAAAGAGCAAAACTCAGTTTAGACTTAATCATATAATCTTATTTCTAATGTTTTTGTGTATCGTTAATGATGACAAAGGTAAGAAGAAAAATCATAATAAACAATCCTAATTTATTAGGAATATAACAAACATTCTGTTGAAAGACAAGCACATAAGGAGAATAAGATTAGAATTAAGAAAGGGCTTGTTCTATCAGCTACTTCATACAAAAAAACGTTAATATTTTTATCATATCATATAAAACAATACATGATAAATTAGACTCGAATAGATGCTCTTAAAGCACCAAAAAGAGGCCCTTTTGAACTCTTACTAACACTCCTTTGAAGTCCAACTAAGCACCTATTAGATTACTACTTTGTAACTAACTGAACGCATGATATTTACGAAGGCAATAAAAAAAGCCGTTTCTACCCTAAAAATAAGGTAAAAACGGCTATCATATTGTAAATAAATTTCCAAACAATCAAGCGTTTATTTTAAAAATAAAAATCTGTTGAAATTCCTATCTAACAAGTGCTTTTGCTATTCGTTCACAGCTCCACACTGTGGGCATCTTCCTTTTCTGTGTAGGCGTACACCACAATTACCACAGTAATAAGTCTCGCTACTCTTACGTAGATAGACTCGGAAAGCATAATAGATATAGGCAATAAGAAGTGGATAACCTATATAATATAAGGTAAGCACTGAGAACACAATGTAATTTACTGCACATACCGCACCTAAACCACTAAGATAGAGCAAGGTTTCGCCCGACTTCAACAATCTTCGCACATCGTCAATCGTGGCAAGACCAATAATGAGCATTGCCCACACAAGTACCAAAAAGATATTGAGTAATAATGGCTGTGAGAAGGGATTGAGCGAAGGATGAAAGTAGAACTCACGCCATGTCTCAGGCGCAAAGAGCTGTATGCTGGCATAGAAAGCTGCAGAAAGTGCGACAATAACAGCTAACAATGTGGGATAAAACGAACTAATATCATTAAAATGTACGATATGTGCGTTCTTCTTCAATATCTTACGTGCCAAATAACCTACACCCATGATTGAGAAAACAATCAAAAATATGAGTAGGTGAACATTTGAGAAAATAGAAATAAACTGTGAAATAGGGTCTGCTGGGTCAACCTGTTTCAACAGACGAGACTCGTGAATCCAACCAAAGGCATAATCCTCTGTTGCGATTTGCACCCATACAGAATCCTGCTTATCAATGGGAAGAATACGAATATCAGCCACAACAACTTCCTTTCCTTTCTTTACGGCAAAGGAGTCGGTCGTCATTTCGTTGACAGCCTCTTCTGGTTGTTGACGAAGAAGCATCAGCGAATCAGATGTAACAATAAAATTAAATCCTTGCGAATAATGATGTTTTACACGAAAAGACAATGAATCTTCTTTACTTCGTGTACCACTCCACTCTATTTCGTTATTCTCTTTTTGTTTCAAGATTGAGTCACCCCCAGCCTCTAATCGACGAGATATCTGTGCCTCCTGAATGCTATCAGGCAAGCGGAAAGACGAAGGAGTCTTCTTATGGTAACAGCCTGTAAACGAGAAACTAAGCAATAAAAGGAAGAATACTCCTACTATGCCACAGCGTTGTACATAGCAACTACCAGACTTCTTTGTTACTGAAGTCTGTGCAAGTTCTTGCTCCTTGACCTTTCCTTTATTCGTAATCATAATGAGAAACGATGGATTATGAATTTCTATTACGTAACGTTACACACATTCATCTGGCAGTTTTTACAATCAAACTCTAAGCGGAAACGACGCTTATCAGGCAGTTCGAGGAAGAGCGGCTCACGCCAAGTTGGCTTCTGGCCACCTCGCTTCACACAATATCCGAGCGAATAACGGATACAATGACGGCACTGCATCAACAAATGAGAAACAGCTTCTTTATCTCCCTTAATAGAGAACGACTTACCTGATGGCTCAGAACCATTAGCGACACCTGTAGGATATTGAATCTCAAAAGCAGGTTCGGCTTTGGTCAGTCCCTGCTGTTCATAGAACTTGCGGGCAGCATCATTAGAGATGTTATACAGATAAGGTAACTGCTGATATTGAGAAGGATTTACCATAGAGAACTGTGGTTTAGGCTCTGACAGTTTTCTCTTTAGTATTTCGATGAATCGTCATACGCTGCATATTCATTACCCGCTTGTCAAGCTCCTCTATCACCATACGACGAAGTTCAGCAAGCATACTGCTCGGGATGAAGTACTTATCAGCTCCGTCAACTATCTCTACCTCAGCACATTCATATACCGTATTGCCCAACTTCGTGAGCTGACGTATGATGTTATCACGTTGAGGTTTTTGGGCAAGTTGGAGACCTCCCCCAGCCCCTCCAAGGGGAGGGGGAGAGCCTAACGGGATGTTCGTTGGATATTCGTTGGTGAAAATTATAAGTGGATAAAGAATCTTGTGAACAATCATTAGATTCCGATTCATGAGAGATATGGTTAATCCTATCATCTATCACCTCTGCTTTTGCCCATATTGTCCCACGACTATCCGTTAGGCACTCCCCTCCTTTGGAGGGGTTGGGGGAGGTTTCAGAGGAGGTTCCAAACCATATCTTTATGGCAATCTTACGTTCAGCGGTCTTTCCACTTAACTCTTTGTCAAACGCTTGGTCTTGATTACGATACAAGCCCATACCAGGCTTTAAGCCTCTTGGCATCTTAAAGGATAGAGTCTATTACCAACTGCACGATTTACACGGAATCCCTCTAAACGTGTTGACTGACTATCAGCATCACGTGAGAGGAAACATAGTCCATCACCATTCGCAAAGTTTGCCGTGCTGGACACGTTAAAGCTATCTCGTCTTATCTCCTTTACCCGACCAACAAACTCGCCCAATGCCTTCGGGGTATCAGGTGAAAAGATATCAGCTTGCCTTCCCTTGAGGAAATAATTAGTATAACCACGATTAAAAGTCTTCTTCAAATCAGGTGTAAACGAATAGCGAACACGTCCCAAAGAAGCACGACGGAACTCACCCGGATGCTTACTGATAATCTCGTCAATGCGCTTACTATAAGCCGAAACAACGTTCTTCACATAGTTAATATCCTTCAGTCTTCCCTCTATCTTAAAGGCACAAGCCCCTGAACGCATAAGCGTTTCAAGGTTATCAATCTGGCTCATATCCTTCAATGAGAGAAGATGGCGCTGATGTTCGATGGTCTTTCCGTCTGAATCCTTCAAATCAAACGCCAATCGACAGAACTGTGCACACGCACCACGATTGGCAGATCGACCAAAACTATATTGGGAAACATAACATACACCACTATAACTTACGCACAATGCTCCATGCACAAAGGCTTCCAATTCAATCTCTGGCAAACGGCTATGAATATCGTTTATCTCCTCAGCAGACAATTCACGAGCGAGTACAACACGATCAAAACCTTGTTGGCTCAACCATTGTGCCTTTTCCCAAGTTCGTGTATCACACTGTGTACTGGCGTGAAGAGCTATTGTATCAGGCACAATCTCCTTCACCTTACTCATCAAACCCATATCCTGCAGGAGGAAGGCATCAACGCCGACGTCCACCAATTCACGTACCAAATCAAGCGTCTCTTCAAACTCATCATTATAGATAATCGTATTGATGGTCACGTGAACCGTGGCACCATAGCGGTGAGCATATTCGCATAGCTTGCCGATATCCTCGACACTATTGCCTGCGGACTGACGTGCACCAAAGCGGGAAGCACCGATATATACGGCATCAGCTCCGTGTTCAATAGCTGCCATTCCACATTCGAGGTTCTTGGCTGGAGCAAGGAGTTCGATTGTGTTGGGTGTTGGGTGTTGGGTATTGGGTGTTGATGATTGCATATTGTTGGGTGATGGGTATTAATTGTTGGGTGATGATGAAGTGTTTATAGGATGGTGAGTGATGAGTGTTAATTGTTGGGTGATGATGATTACATTTTGTTTGAGTGATAGATGCTAAGCAAAACAACCATTCATCACCACCTATCATTTACCACCTAACACCCAACTTACCCAATTCATAAACAGTAAATTAGCGTGTGAACGCCAAGTAACCAGTGGACCTTTATCTGGATTATCCTCACGGTAATAATACTTTGGCACTTCAACGTCGTCACGCTTACCAAGGTCACGGTGATACTCCGTGTCGAGTGTGTCGGGGGCATACTCCAGATGGCCTGTAATAAAGAACTCACGTCTACTGCTTGACCTTACAATAGCTACCCCGCTCTCCTCTGATTCAGCAATGATTTCAAGGTCGTCAACCCGTTCTATGTCCTCACGTCTAATCTCCGTATGACGGCTCTGAGGCATACGGAAGACGTCATCAAAGCCACGGAAGAGAGGCTGTTCGGGTTTTAGGGGAATCGTAGGGAAGATACCAAACATCTTCTTAGGCAAAGGATATTTTGGAATATCATAGAAATGATAGAGTCCTGCCTGTGCCGCCCAACAGATGTAAAGCGTTGAACGCACATTCTCACGTGCCCAATTGAATATCTCCTGTAGTTCTGCCCAATAGTCCACCTCCTCGAAAGGCATTCCCTCGACAGGGGCACCAGTGACTATCAAGCCATCAATCTTCTCCCTGCTGAGTTCCTCAAGCGTATGATAGAAACGGTCCATGTGTTCTGCAGGAGTATGCTTAGAAGCATGACTTTTGAGCTTCATAAAGCTGACATCCAATAATAGCGGACTATTGGAAAGAAGGCGTATGAAATCGGTCTCAGTCGTAGCCTTGAACGGCATAAGATTGAGTATGACAATGCGGAGCGGACGCTTATCGTCCTCTTTGACAAGCATTTCTTCGATGTTGATATTCTCACGCTTCAGTATATCAATAGCGGGAAGCCCGTCGGGCAATCTTAATGGCATATCCTGTTTCCTTTATCTTTTACGGGGTCATACAAGCATACGACCCTTCTTTTCTCTGCTTTAAAACTAAGATACAAAGATAGTAAATTATAACAGATTCCACAAGTCTTACCTATATAAAAGTATGAATAGAAATAGGATAAGGCGCACACATTTCCTAACCAATACAATGACCCTATATCAAAACAAACACAAAGGACCCACTCTAAACATTCCTATCAGCATTAAACCTGACAGAAATGCTTAGCCGTGAGCCTTTGTTTTTATAGGTTTATCGGTATGGGAAATATCGAACGATAAGTGTAATGATCAGCAGACTATCAAGCCATCAACACCTAACATTCATCACCCAACACCCATCACTTACCAAAGCTTCAGACGCTCATTCTCTGGGATGAAGAGCTTATCACCTTCCTTCACGCCGAATGCCTTATACCATGCATTGATATGAGGCAGAGCACCATTCACGCGCCACTCGCCAAGAGAGTGAGGGTCACTCTTCACACGACTACGAATCTCAGCCTCTGTGATATTGTTTGCCCATACACCAGCATAAGCGATAAAGAAACGCTGTTCTGGTGTGAAGCCCATAATGACCTTACCCTTCTTAGCCTCTGACGTCTTCTCAAAAGCATTGAAAGCCACCTGAAGACCACCGTGGTCAGCAAGGTTCTCACCTAATGTGAGCTTACCATTTGCGTAGAGATCAGGCAATACCTTAATAGCACTGAAGAAGTCAGCATACTTACTGGTACGTGCCTCGAAGTTCTTAGCATCCTCCTCTGTCCACCAGTCAGTCATATTACCATCCTTATCATAATGGCGTCCCTGATCATCGAATCCGTGTGTCATCTCGTGACCGATAACCACACCGATAGCACCATAGTTAAAGGCATCATCAGCCTTTGGGTCGAAGAATGGATATTGAAGAATACCTGCTGGGAAGCAGATTTCATTCGTCGTAGGGTTATAGTAAGCATTCACGGTCTGAGGGGTCATCAGCCACTTGTCCTTATCAACTGGTTTACCTGCCTTCTCCTCGATGGCATCCTTTGCCCAGAACTTCTGACAGGTCAGCACGTTCTCATAATATGACTTCGATGGATCAATCGTAAGCTGGCTCAAATCCTTCCACTTGTTAGGATAGCCCACCTTCACATAGAAGGTTGAGAGCTTCTCAAGTGCAGCTTTCTTTGTGGCCTCACTCATCCAGTCTTGTGCCTTAATACGCTCAGCAAGGCTCAGCTCAAGATTCTTGATAAGGTCTTCCATACGCTTCTTACTTGTAGCTGGGAAGTAACGTTCACAATAGATTCGGCCAAGTGCCTCACCCATCTGTTTCTCCACCTGCTGAGTAGCACGCTTCCAACGAGGATAGTCCTCCTTTGTACCGCGCATTGTCTTACTAAAGAAGTTGAAGTATTCAGCACGAACATCATCGCTCAGGTAGTTAGCCGAAGCAAGGATAGCACTCCACTCCATACGTGCACGGAGTTCGTCAGCAGTCTCAGTAGATGTCAGTTTGTCAACACCTGCAAGGAAGGCAGGCTGACATACGACCATCGTCTGAATATACTCACTCTTGATACCCTCAGCATTTGCCATCTGTTCAAGTGGAATATTAGGATACTTTTCCTTGAACTCGCTGAGCGTCATCTTATTATAATTTGCCTCAACGTCACGCAATTCAGTACGACTCTTTGAGATCATTGCTAACATCGTCTCATAACGCATTACGGCATCACGCTTAGCCTGTGCCTGTGCATCAGAGAATCCGTAAAGACGGAACATATTAGCAATAAACTGACGGAAGGCATTACGGATTTCTGTTGTTGCCTTATCATTGTCAAGATAGTACTCCTTCTGTCCGAGACTTAATCCGTCCTGATAGATAAGGAGGATATTCATCTTCGCATTCTTCTCGTCGGCCTCAAAAGAATAACCCATTGGCACACCATAGCCGAAGCTTGCATACTTCAATTGAAGAGCACGAAGGTCTGACAGACTCTTTGCACCTTCCATCTCATTAAGCAGAGGCTTAACAGGGCTCACACCCTCCTTGTTACGACGCACTGAGTCCATAGCGAGTTTATAGAAGTCACCTAACTTCTTCTCTGTGGCACTCTGCTTACCCTGCTTTTTGAGCAAATCTGTCAGAATAGTGTTGATACGCTTGTTATTGTTCTCCTGCAATTGGTCAAACGAACCAAAGCGTGAGAAAGCTCCAGGAAGTGGATTAAGTTTCTGCCATCCACCTGTGGCAAACGTGAAGAAATCGTCAGCCGGACGTACCGACTTGTCGAGATTCTCTGCCTTGATTCCTGCCTGTCCCTGTGCCATAACGGTAAAGGGGGCTGATGCAAGGAGCATCATTGGTAAAAAGTTTCTTGATACGCATAGTAAAAAAATATTTGGTTTAATTCATAATTCATAATTAGAGGTAATTCATAATTCATAATTCATAATTCATAATTATGATTACCGATGTAAGAGATATTCAAAGTTCAAAGTTCAAAGCTCAAACGTCAAAGCTCAAACGTCAAAGCTCAAAGCTCAAAGTTCAAAGTCTTAACCCAAATCATAAAGTTCAAAGTTCAAACATCAAAGTTCAAAGGAAACAGTTCAAAGTTCAAAGTTCAAAGTTTCCAGTTCTTCCGAAAGCACCATCCATCGTTCGTTTTCCTCATCGAGTTCACGTTGGAGGTTGGTATATTCTGTTACGAGTTCCATATTCGAGGCATTCTCAGGGGCCATCAGGAGTTCATCGAGTTCGCCCTTACGTGCTTCAAGTTTCGCTATCTTAGCCTCAGATTCTTCCACAGCACGTTGTGCCTTACGAATCTTCTTCTGTTGCTCCTTGCGTTCAGCGTAAGATAAAAACCTCCCCGACCCCTCCGAAGGGAGGGGAGTTGCACTTTTTGCTATTATTTGATGATGACTTACCATTATCCCCACTATTCAACGAGAGGTTCTCTGCACTCTCCTCCTTCGGGGGAGCTGGAGGGGGCTTTTCAACCAGTCATAAATACCACCTAAATGCTCTCTGACCTTACCACCACCAAACTCATATACCTTGCTCACCAATCCGTCAAGGAACTCACGATCGTGGCTCACGATGATTGCCGTTCCATCAAAGGCTTTAATAGCCTCTTTCAACACTTCTTTTGAAGCAATGTCGAGGTGGTTGGTAGGCTCATCGAGGATAAGAAGATTCACTGGTTCGAGTAGGAGTTTTATCATCGCCAAACGCGAACGTTCACCACCCGAAAGTACCTTGACATACTTCTCCGACGTCTCACCTCCGAACATAAAGGCACCGAGCAAGTCGTTTATCCTCAGACGCATATCGCCCGTGGCAACTCTATCAATGGTTTCGTATATCGTGAGGTTCTCATCTAAGAGCTGTGCCTGATTCTGTGCGAAATAACCAATCTGTACGTTATGACCTATCTTCAGCGTACCGTCAAAAGGTATCTCGCCCATAATACACTTCACGAAGGTAGACTTACCCTCACCGTTCTTACCGACAAAAGCCACTTTCTCACCTCGTTTGATAATCAAGTCTACACCCTCAAACACCGTCTGTCCCGGTCCGTCACTATGCAATCTGCTTGGATAAGTCTTTCCCAATCCCTCTGCAATAACAGGATAATCCCCACTTCGCAAACACGGAGGGAACTTCAAACGCATAGCCGAATTATCAACCTCATCCACCTCTATTGGCACAATCTTCTCCAACTGGCGAATACGTTGCTGTACCTGTACGGCCTTTGTGGCTTGATAACGGAAGCGCTCAATGAACGCCCTTGTTTCTGCAATTTCCTTCTGCTGGTTCTCATACGCACGGAGCTGTTGTTCACGACGCTCTTTCCTGAGGACGAGATACTCGTCATACTTCACACGATAATCCTCCACGTGCCCGCAGGTAATCTCCAGCGTACGGTTTGTTACATTATTGACGAACGCACGGTCGTGGCTCACAAGGACAACGGCCTTAGCACTCTGAGAGAGGAATTGCTCCAACCATTGAATAGACTCAATATCAAGATGATTCGTCGGCTCATCCAGCAAGAGTACATCAGGACGACGGAGAAGAATCTTCGCCAACTCAATACGCATACGCCATCCACCAGAGAACTCACGTGTAGGGCGGTCGAAGTCATCACGCGTAAAACCGAGACCCGTCAGCGTGCGCTCAATTTCAGCCTCATAGTTCTCGCCTCCCATCATCATATATCGGTCGTGCTCAGTCGTAAAGCGTTCCACTAACTCTGCGTATCCCTCACTCTCATAGTCGGTACGCTCAGCCATTTCCTGCTCCATTTTCTTGAGCCTCTCCTCAATCTTTGTCTTGTCAGCGAAGGCCCTACGCGTCTCCTCCTTCACGGTCGTATCGTCAGAAAGCTTCATCACCTGCGGAAGATAGCCCACAGTCGTATCATTCGGTATGGAGACAACGCCCCCCGTAGGTCTCTGCAATCCACAGAGAATCTTCAGCATCGTCGACTTTCCAGCTCCGTTCTTACCCACTAAGGCAATCCTATCTCGCTCATTGATGACAAATGAAACATCCTTAAACAATGGCTTCACGCCAAATTCCACCGTCAGTCCGTCTATTGATATCATTATATTTTTTTCTTTTTCCTAAATGTTCTTTGCAAAGATAATATTTTTTTATTTTTGAATAAGAAAGTTCCTAAACAGCCTTATATCAAAAGAATCAAGAACTATTAAAAAAACTTCCCACAAAGACTATCGTTGGCTTATTTAAAGCTAAACTTTCTTTGCATTATATGTGATGTACAAAGTTAGTAAAAAAATAAGCCAAAGAAGCAATTGATGTAGAGAATTTATCAGCAATATTCTTTTTCAAAGAAACCATCATCACAAAAAAATATTTTCATATTAACACTTTAAAAAAATGTATAGACAAGCTTTTGAAAAAAATCATAACATAATTTCAAGTAAAACATCTACAAATAAAGACAAAAAAATATGTGTGAAAAAGCAAGTTTGCAACCAACAGTAAATCAACCTGTTATAAAGCCATACAAGAAAAGGTGCTTAATTGGACTTCAAAAGGGCGTTAGTTAGACCTCAAAAAGAGCATCTTTTTCAAAGCCAAGTAGAGCGTATATTTGAAGCCAACAGAGCATGTGTTGGCTTCAAATAGATTAAAAAAATAATTTACAAACACCACCCATCACCTATCACCCAACACCCAACAATAATCACCCATTAATTTCATAATCTCAGTTTTTTTTATGTAAGTTTGCGGTAAAAAAATAGGTGTTGGGTGGAGTGATAGGTGTTGATGATTACTATAATCTACACACCATCAACACCCAACACCCAACAATATTATGAACATGAAACAGAACCTCAAAAATGTCGTGCTTGCTGCAGGACTTGCCTGCACAGCACTTACGGGTCAGGCACAGAACGCAAGACCTAAGACCACACAGACGGTCACGAATTCGCTTATGAAACAGAGTACATTACCCTTTAATGCTCCTGACTTCAGCCGTATCAAGAGTGAGGACTATCTGCCTGCTATCAAACAGGCTATCGCTCAGCAGAGGGCGGAGATAAAGAAGATTACTGATAACAAGCAGAAGCCTACCTTCGTAAATACTGTACTGGCTTATGAACGAAGCGGAAAGAACTTGGAACGTATCTCAAATATATTCTATGCACTTGTATCTGCCGACAAGACTCCTGAGATTGAGAAGGCGCAGGAAAGCATTGTTCCGCTGATGACGGAGTTTGAGAATGAAGTGAAGTTCAATCAGAAGTTCTTCCAGCGCATCAAGTATGTCTACGACCACGAATACAAGACACTCAAGGGCGAGGACAAGAAGTTATTAGAGGTTGTCTACAAGGACTTTACGCACGCAGGAGCTCTCCTTCCAAAGGAGAAGATGGCTCGTATGCAGGAGATTAACAAGGAATTGGCAAAGCTTCAACAGGACTTTGGCAATATGCTTCCAAAGGCCGCTAACGAGGCAACAGTATGGGTCAGTGATGTAAAGGAATTGGCGGGTCTTAGTGAGACGGATATCGCTCAGTGCAAGAAGGACGCTGAGAGTCGTGGTGGTAAGGCGCCTTACTGTATCGTAATTACAAATACTACTCAACAACCTATCCTCGCAAGTCTTGAGAATCGTGCACTTCGTGAGAAGGTCTTCAACGCTTCTATTCATCGTACGGATGGTACGGGTGCTTATAACACCTTCCCTGTCATCGTGAAGATAGCTCGCTTGCGTGCAGAGAAGGCTCAGCTGATGGGTTATAAGAACTATGCTTCTTACTCGCTCTCAAAGACAATGGCAAAGAATACGGATAATGTATATGCCTTCTTGCGTCAGATGATTGAGGCTTATAAACCTAAGTCGGAGGCTCAGACAAAGGCCATCGAGAAGTATATGAATGAACAAGTAAACAAGTTAACGAGTGAACAAGCTAACGCAAATAACTCGTCTACTGGTCAACCTGTCAACTCGTTCACTCCACTTCAGCCTTACGATCGCTTCTATTATTCGGCAAAGATGAAGAAGGATCAGTATAGTTTCTCTGACGATGATGTGAAGCCTTACTTCAACCTTGACTCTGTGCTTGTAAATGGTATCTTCTATGCGGCTCATCGTGTCTATGGACTCAGCTTCCGCGAGCGTAAGGATATTCCTACTTATCACAAGGATATGAAGGTGTTTGACGTGATAGATGCTGACGGTAAGCAGTTGGCGCTCTTCTATTGCGATTACTTCCGTCGTCCAACAAAGCGTGGTGGTGCTTGGATGAGTGCCTTCCTCAAACAGAGTGGTGACCGTCAGCAGAAACCTCTGATATTCAACGTTTGTAACTATGCTAAGGCTCCAGAAGGTCAACCAACCCTCCTTACTTGGGATGAGACTCAGACGATGTTCCACGAGTTTGGTCACGCCCTGCACGGTATGCTTTCTAACTGTAAGTATAACACGTTGAGTGGTACTGCTGTATCACGTGATTTCGTGGAGATGCCTTCACAGTTTAATGAGTCGTTCGCAAGCATTCCAGAGGTGTTCAATAACTATGCGCGCCATTACAAGACCAATGCCCCTATGCCTGATGCCCTGCGTGAGAAGATGCTCGGTTCGCTCAACTTCCTTTCAGCTTATTCATTGGGTGAGAACCTTTCAGCTACAAGCGTAGACTTGGCTTGGCATTGCCTCTCACCATCTGAGGTTCCAACAGCTGAAGAGGCACCAGCCTTCGAGAAGAAGGTGCTGGCGGATATGGGTCTGTTGAACAATCAGATTCCTCCACGTTACTCTACTTCTTACTTCAACCATATTTGGGGTGGTGGATATGCAGCTGGTTATTACAGCTATCTGTGGAGTGAGGTATTAGCCGCAAACATTGCTGATTACTTCGAGGCTCACGGTGCACTGACTCGTAAGGTGGGTGATGACTTCCGCCAGAAGATTCTCTCACGTGGAAACACTCGCGACCTGATGCAGATCTTCTCTGACTTCACTGGTCTCAAAGCGCCTGATACAAAGGGATTGTTGAAAGCAAGGGGATGTAAAAAACCTCCCCCAACCCCTCCGAAAGGAGGGGAGTGCCTATGCGCACACGAGAGGATAAAGGCACTTTAAAAGAAGCCTCCCCAACAATAGGCTGGTCCCCCTTACTCCTCCCCCATAGGGAGGGGAGTGATTACCGTCACTTGCAAAAAATAAAGCAATGAAAAGTAAAACACAATCTAAAGAACACATCACACTTCTCTACGGGGGAGGGATAAGGGGAGAGGTCGGTTTTTCTTTTTCTTTCTTCTCTCTCTTCTAATCCTCAACTTTAGCATAAAGGGCTATTGGAAAATAAAATCCTATTCATTCCAAAGCCATTTCAAAGATGTATGGGAAATCTGTCACGAAAAGGGATATAACGAAGATTATTGCATCCTCGTAGACTTCTCACGCCCATCGGGTGAGGACCGAATGGCTATCATCGACCTGAAGACTTCATCCGTGCTTGACACTGGTCCTTGCGCACACGGTAGAGGAAAGGGAAACAGTGCATGGAAACCAAGTTTCTCAAACAAAGAGGGGAGCAAATGCTCGAGCCTCGGACATTTCAAGATTGCAGAGAAAGGCTATTCCTCTATTGTCGGACTGCGTTTTGCCCTTGATGGGTTGGATGCATCAAACAGCAATGCAAGACGAAGAAATATTCTCATCCATAGTTCCCGATACGTGGGTGTTATGCACCATCTCACATCTTATCTCCCACTCTCCGATGCTTCGTGGGGATGCTTCACTACAAGCCCAGCTATGCTGAAGAAAATCGAAGCCCTTTGTGACAAGAGTAAGAAGCCTATCCTACTTTTATGCATACGAATAATCTTAACGAACAAAAAAATATTATAATGGAACTGAACCTGAAAAGAACCCTGATTTGTATAATCCTGATAGTGCTCACCACTCTCAGCACACATGCGCAGACCTTATGCGTCATTGACGGCACTCCTCTACCCGACTCCCTCCTGCACGTTACCATTGACGAGATGCGGTCGGATTCGGCTAAACAGATTGTATCACATAGACTGAGACTTATTCCGCCCCAAGCGATTGAATCCATTCAGATATTCTCAGCAGAAGAGCAGATAAGGCAAGGGAAGAACATCACTTTCTGTAAAACGCCAAGAGATATTGTCATCATAAGAACAAATTCCTTTGCTGAACTCCAATGGATTCTGAACGGCAAGATAATAAACCTACGAAAAAGACTGACCATCATTGATTACAAACTTTCACCCCAACGTATAACGGAGGCTTTGCCAAGGCGTATTAAGCCCACGGACATCCTCTCTGTCAACATCATTACTTATATAAACGATCCACGACAAGAAAAACATCCAACCATCGTGATTAAAACAAAAACTTCTAATCGCCTTCTAAACCAACGGTCACTGACCGAAGGAAAGTAATGCGAGAGAAATAATGAAAGGAAAGTAGTAGATAGACTTCCTAAGGGATAGAAATAAACCAATATCTGAAAATGAACAAACAAACACCATACAGCAAGGAAAACGAGCATAAGAACAATAGCGAACACTCAGCAAATAGGGCTCTCCCCCCTTCGGGGGAGCCGGAGGGGGCTTCTGGTGCTTCCTTCATCTCCCACTCCCTTTCCCTTCCTCTCCAAAGCGTATCGGCAGTTCTCACCTTACTCGATGAGGGCTGTACGATTCCCTTCATCTCCCGCTATCGTAAGGAGCGGACGGGGAATCTTGATGAGGTTCAGATAACTGATATCAGCGAACTCAATGATCGTTTGAAGGAACTTGGAAAACGTAAGGAGACCATACTCAAAACAATCCGTGAGCAAGAGAAACTCACACCAGAATTAGAAGCAAGAATCCACGCTTGTATGGATTCCACAGAGTTGGAAGATATCTACCTACCATATAAACCCAAACGCCGTACACGTGCGCAGATTGCACGTGAACAGGGATTGGAGCCGTTAGCGTTGGCGATAATGGAGGAAGCTCTCCCCAACCCCTCCGAAAGGAGGGGAGAAGCCCCACCCAACCTCCCCTGAAAGAGGAGGAGTGCCTATGCGCACACCAGAGAATAAGGGCGATTTGAATCTTCCCCAACACCTCAGCAAAGAACTTGCAAACTTGCCTCCTCCCCTTTCGGGGAGGTCGGGTGGGGCTTTGGCTTTGGACATCATTGCCGAGATTGTTTCCGAGAACCAGCAGGCACGCAATACCGTCCGCACGGCTTACCAGCGTGGGGCTGTCATTACGTCGAAGGTAATCAAGAAGATGAAAGATACCGACGAGGCGCAGAAGTTCGCTGATTACTTCGATTTCTCCGAACCTCTCCGACGATGCAATAGCCATCGACTTCTTGCCATGCGTCGTGGTGAGAACCAAGGTATCTTGCGCGTAAGCATCACGATTGATAGCGAGGAATGTATCTCACGTCTCACTCGCCAATTCGTGCGTGGACACGGAGTGTGCCAAACCCTCGTCACCCAAGCCGTTGAAGACTCCTTCAAACGTCTTATCAATCCGAGCATTGAAAACGAATTTGCCGCCTTGAGCAAGGAGCGTGCTGACGAAGAAGCCATCAAGGTCTTTACCGAGAACCTTCGCCGGCTTCTCCTCTCTCCCCCACTCGGTCAGAAGCGTGTCCTCGCCCTCGACCCCGGCTTTGCCAACGGATGTAAGATTGCTTGCCTTGACGAACAAGGTAACCTCCTGCATCACGAGATTATCTATCCGCATCCTCCTCGCAATCAGGTAAGACAAGCCACCGAAGCCCTGCAGAGGATGATAAGCACATATAAGATTGTGGCCATTGCCATTGGTAATGGTACGGCAAGCAGGGAGAGTAAGGAGTTTAGGAGAACAGCCTCACCCCCAACCCCTCTCCGAAGGGAGAGGGGGAGAGAATCCTCCAGCTCCCCCGAAGGGGAGAGAAGCTTCCCCAACCCCTCCGAAAGGAGGGGAGTACCTATCCCCCCACGCCTCAGCAAAGAACTTGCAAGCTTGTCTCCTCCCCCTTCGGGGAGGTCGGGTGGGGCTTCTATCTTCCTTGTCTCCGAGGACGGTGCCTCCATCTATTCCGCCTCTCCAGTGGCTCGCGAGGAGTTCCCCGATGAAGACGTCACCACACGTGGAGCCATATCCATCGGCAGACGACTGATGGACCCACTCGCTGAACTTGTGAAGATTGACCCGAAGAGTATCGGTGTCGGACAATATCAGCACGATATCGACCAATCAAAGCTTAAGCATTCACTCGACCAAACGGTGATGAGTTGTGTCAATCAGGTGGGTGTCAACCTCAACACGGCTTCCCTCCACTTGCTCACCTACGTCAGCGGACTCGGTCCTGCCCTTGCCCGCAACATCATTGATTACCGACGTGAGCACGGTCCTTTCACCTCAAGTGCTCAGCTCAAGAAGGTGAAGCGTTTAGGTGATACTGCCTTCCAGCAATGCGCAGGCTTCCTCCGTATTCCCGAAGCCAAGAACCCGCTCGACAACTCTGCCGTTCACCCCGAGAGCTATCACATCGTTGAGCAAATAGCGAAGGACTTGAAATGCACGATAAAGGATCTCATTGGCAATAAGAAACTCTTGGCAGAAATTGATGTCAAGAGATACCTCACCCCCCAGCCCCCTCTCCGAAGGGAGAGGGGGAGTGCTGGAAACGGTTCGCTGAAAGATGGAGATAAATTAAAAAAGTCCTTACCCTCTTGTGAGCGCATAGGCGCTCCCCTCCTTTCGGAGGGGTTGGGGGAGGCTACCCTCCGCGACATCCTCACCGAGCTTGAGAAGCCTGGGCGCGATCCCCGTGGAGAGGTTGAAGTCTTCGAATTCGACAAGAATGTCCATACTCTCTCCGACCTCATCATAGGAATGGAACTCCCCGGTATCGTGACGAACATCACCAACTTCGGAGCCTTCGTCGACATCGGTGTTCATCAAGACGGACTCGTCCACATCTCTCAACTCTCCGACCGCTTCGTCACCGACCCCACACAAGTCATCCGCCTTCATCAGCATGTCCGCGTCCGTGTCATCGAAGTCGATATGTACCGCAAACGTATCGGGTTGAGTATGAAGAATATTAAGCAATAAAAAGATATTCTTTTCAGCCTAAATGATGGATGAGCGATCCGAGGTGGCACTTGCATCGTACAAAGAGAAATTGGTAGAATTCCAATAATATAATCAATAATAACTCCTAATACTTAGTATTATGACAACAGACAATTATTTTTTTCCTGCTAAGGATTTTGATGCAACCAAACACTTTTATGGAGACATCTTAGGCTTAGCTATAAAGTTTGACTTCTCAGAAATAGGAATGGTTGCTTACCAAATTGGAAAGGACGAACCTGCTCTAATCATTAAAGATATTAAACGATTTCCTGATGCTAAGCCAGCATTATGGATTGAAGTTGATGATGTCAAATCGGAATACGATAGATTGAAAGCAAAAGGTCTTACCTTTCATTCAGAACCATTCAGAATTAAGACTGGGTGGGCTGTTGAGTTCGATGATCCTTCCGGAAATAGATTAGGTATAACAGATTATAAAGACTGAAAAAATTAATAAACCCTATTCAAGCCCTCCTCCATTTGGGAGGGGTTGGAGGTGAGTATTACTATGCATGATATTATTGGAGGCTTTATTGGCTTAACATTGGTTCATATAGGTGCTGCACTTCGCTTCGTCTATCATCGCTTTATTATCAGAGACAAATATAGTTATCATTCCTTGATAACTGAATCACCAGTGTTTGATTGCTCCAAAAAATCATACAAGGAACAATTCAAGAGATGGAAGCATAGACAAATTCAACGTAATCAAGCATACGATATAGACCTGGATGAGGAACAACAACAAACACTCGAAATGTTTCTCAAAGAAGGTCGAAATAAGAAAGAGATAATACAAGGTATGATTGAAACTGGCGAATTAAAGCTAATAGATATTGACATTTACCCTCGTAATCCCGAGTACTTTTCCAATCGTGTCCTTGATGGTATCATTGGTTTATGCTTCCTTATCATATTAATCCTCATCATTCACTACATCTAAATCAAAAGAATATGAGCGACAATCTCTTACTTTATATCAGCTCTATTATCTGCGCACTCCTCACAATCTATCATATATTCAATCGCCAGAAAAGAGCAGGTATCTTATCAGCTATTGTATTATTAGGTTACTCTCTCCCACTCTATTACCTCTTCTTCTTTCATTCAGAATATGGAGCAGGTCTCACATGGTGGTTTTATCTTCTTGTGCTTAACCTCATATACATCCTCTCAACAGCAATACACCTCATTTTTAAGTATATCAAGGGAAGATATATCTCCTCCCTTTAAAATAATCAATGAAATCTATGGGAATGCTTTTTGTTCTTATTTTCTGGGCAATCGCTCTTATAATCCTATCCCTCATATTAGGACTGATAACCTTACCTTTCTCTTACTTTCTTTGCAAAAGGCAAAGGAAGAGGAAGATGGTTCTATCATTCCTCACACCAGGAATATTTATTGGGATATACACTGCAAGTAGTTTAGTGTGTATGATTATCATTGCTATCATTCTTGGTTCTGACATTGGTATAGGTGATGGCTGGGCTATGCCACTAAAAAATGGTTATGAACTTACCTCAGTTGATACGCCCGAATATGCTAACATCAATCGCAGAAACGATCCGGGAATGCCTTATTGATGGGATTACACATATACAAGTGGTTGGAGACTCTGTCATAGGAAAAGGGGCTAATGGAAACTACTTCATCTTCAACCTAAAAAATGGTGACAAGGAAGATAACCTAAGCTATCAAAATCTCACAATAAAAATGAAATCAAGACCCATTACACTCGTTAATAATGATACCTACTATTGGGAACAACGCAAAGTACCCTATATAATTGCGGGCATCTTTTGCCTTCTTATAACCATTTTAGCCATAAAAACTCTTTGGCGAATAGGTCTAATTTACTAAGCTTTTATTTCATATTAGTATTCACCATTTACTACATTTAAATCAGAAAAAGTATAGGCAACGACCTTTAATTTTAAGATTCTTTCTATATTATCATTTGACAATCTCAATCAGCGAAGCTTTATATCTTCCTTTCGGAATCCTATCTATCACCGCCTCTTTATATCCAGTAGGTAGAAGTCCACCTGGAAGCCATAACACATTCGCTCCGATTTCGTTACCCGACGGCATCCTCAACTTGAGTTTCTTTGGCTTGGGGACGTCAATCCTTACTAATACCCGATGTTTCCACGCACCTGCAGGGATTCCCAATTCATGTTCGATGCGCGACAAGTCGCCATGACTTCTCATCAATACACTATCCATCTCCGATTTCATCATGATAAACTGACTATTATCAGCCTTACCGATAGAGTCGCCATGATATCGTTCTAACAATTCTTTCGAAACAATACACGATGCACCTGCCTTAAAATTCTTCAGATGTCGCCTTATATATCTTCGTTTCAAATAGGTTTCGGGTGCAGGTCGTTTACCCTTAGGAATCATCAGTATGCCCTTTCTCGACATACCCCTGCGAAAGTATTTGTCAATAAGACTTACAGTATCAGCACGATAAGAACTCCTAAGCTGTCCGTCAACCTTCTGCCCAAAATTATCCGACAACAAAGAATCCTGCTTCGTCAGACACCTCGCAGTCTCTTTCGTTATCACATATTGCGCATGCGCCCCCTGCCCCACTCCTACAACGAGCAGCAGAATCGCCACAATGTATCTGAACAAGGGCCTCATCCCCTTCTCCGAACCAACGGTCACTGACCGAAGAAAGGTAATGCAGAGGGGGAGTAAGCACTGAGACGCCCCCACGTTCAGGGACTTCATCTTTACTTCTTTCATTTTAACCACAGAATCATCTAATTACATAGGGATAACACGCTGTTCACTCCCCATTACTCCCCTTCGGTCAATGCCCCTTAATTCAGAGAGCTCAAGAGTAGCTACCATAGGGATATCTCGAGATCACTCCCTCCCTTTGGGGGAGGGGCAAGGGGAGGGCTGCTTGTTGTTGTGTTGTTGTGTTGTTATTATACTGAAAAAAAGCTGCCACCCTTTCAGGCGACAGCTTCCATTCCGTTATAACGAGTGCCCACGTTCGTGAGCGTCATTAATTTACTTTACCTTGTCAACAATAGCCTTGAAAGCTTCCTGATTGTTAACAGCGAGGTCAGCGAGCACCTTACGGTTGATCTCGATACCAGCCTTGTGCAATGCACCCATCAACTGGCTGTAGCTCATATCATAAAGACGAGCAGCAGCGTTGATACGCTGAATCCACAATGCGCGGAAGTTACGCTTCTTGTTACGGCGGTCACGATAAGCATAAGTCAAACCCTTCTCATAGGTATTCTTTGCTACCGTCCAAACATTTTTACGGGCACCATAGTAACCCTTAGTCTGCTTCAGAATTCTTGTTCTCTTTGCTTTTGAAGCAACATGATTGACTGATCTTGGCATAGTTTTTCTTTCCTTTTAATTTGTTTGACTAATGAATTAACGAAGTCTGAGCAGGTCGCGTACCTGCTTCAGGTCTGAACGATCCACGAGCGTCTGGTGAACAAGATTTCTCTTCTGTTTCTTTGTCTTCTTAGTCAGAATGTGACTGTGGTAAGCGTGATGACGTTTAATCTTACCAGTACCGGTGAACGTGAATCTCTTCTTCGCTCCGGAATTTGTCTTCTGTTTTGGCATTTTTTTAAAAATTTTAAAATTGTTATTTATATTCATCTGTGGCAACGTATATACCAGGACGTTACGCACAGGTTGCCCATTTCGCCCCCTCTTACCGAGGAGACACCCAACGGGCGTTAGTCAATATTCAATTTCTTTAATGCGTCAGCACCATTCTTAGCATTGGCAAACAAGCCGCCATCCGTCTTTGGCTCCTCGCTGACACTCTCAGCACCTGCCTTCACGCCAGCCTCTGCCTCCTCACGGTCGCGCTTCTGCTGACTCTTCTTGGCAACGCCTGCCTTCTTAGGTGCAAGATAGAGGAACATCTTCTTGCCCTCAAGCTTCGGAAGCTGCTCTACCTTTGCAAGCTCCTCAAGATCGTTAGCGAAACGAAGCAGCAGCACCTCGCCCTGCTCCTTAAACAGAATCGAACGACCACGGAAGAACACGTATGCGCGTACCTTATTACCTGCATTGAGGAACTCCTGTGCATGCTTGAGCTTAAACTTATAGTCATGCTCATCCGTCTGAGGACCAAAACGAATCTCCTTCACCTCCTGCTTCACCTGCTTCTGCTTCATCTCCTTCTGATGCTTCTTCTGCTGGTAGAGGAACTTAGAATAGTCGATGATACGACAAACTGGTGGCTGTGCGTTAGGAGAAATCTCCACAAGGTCAACTCCCTCTTTCTGAGCCAATTCCAACGCTTTTCGCGTAGGCATAACCTCAGCTCCATCATCACTTACCACACGTACTTCCCGAACGCGAATCTGCTCGTTCACGCGGTACTTCATTTTCATTTTGTCATTCTTCATTCAACTATTTTAAAGTGTCTAAATTCGCTAAACGCGTGCAAAATTACTATTTTCCAACCGATTATGCAAGCGTTTTTTTAGTTATATTTTTCACATAGCTACCTTGAAAAAAACTTAATACAGTTACTCATTTATTACTGTTTAATAGTAAAAAGACCGCAATAACCAGCATCTACTACGATTCTTGTTCTTCACAGTATGTATTACTTTTAACTCAACCTATCTACTATACATAATATAACATAAAAATGAGCATTTACTCATATTACACAGTGAATTATATCTTCTAAATTAACATCGGTAATCATAATTATGAATTATGAATTATGAATTATGAATTAAAAATCGTACCTTTTGCCACAATATTTGATTTATAAAAACTAATTTGTAGTATGGTTAAAAATCACTTTCCCAGACGGTTCCGTTCGTGAATACGAGCAGGGCGTAACTGGTTTTCAAATCGCCGAGAGCATTTCGCCGGCTCTCGCCCGTGACGTTGTATCTTGCGGTGTAAATGGCGAAACAACAGAACTCAATCGTCCTATCAATGAGGACGCAAGCATCGCTCTTTATAAGTTCGATGACGAAGAAGGTAAGCACACCTTCTGGCACACCTCTGCCCACCTCCTCGCAGAGGCTTTGCAGGAGCTTTATCCAGGCATTCAGTTTGGTTTCGGACCAGCTGTTGAGAATGGTTTCTTCTATGACGTGATGCCTGCAGATGGTCAGACAATCTCTGAGAATGACTTCCCAAAGATTGAAGAGAAGATGCGTGAGCTTGCTAAGAAGAATGAGCAGGTCGTTCGTCGTGACGTCTCTAAGGCGGATGCTGTTAAGGAGTTCACTGCCGATGGACAGGAATACAAGGTGGAGCACATCGTAGAGGATCTCGAAGATGGCACTATCTCAACATATTCACAGGGTAACTTCACCGACCTTTGTCGTGGCCCTCACCTCGTTTCTACGGGTGCTATCAAGGCTATCAAGATAACCAGCGTTGCTGGAGCTTTCTGGCGTGGCGATGCTAAGCGTGAGCAGATGACACGTATCTACGGTATCACCTTCCCTAAGAAGAAGATGCTCGATGAATATCTCGAAATGCTTGAGGAGGCTAAGAAGCGCGACCATAGAAAGATTGGTAAGGAAATGGAACTCTTTATGTTCTCTGACCGTGTCGGTAAGGGTCTTCCTATCTGGTTGCCAAAGGGAACACAGCTGCGCCTGCGCCTGCAGGAACTCTTGCGTCGTCTCCTCCGTCCTTACAACTATCAGGAGGTAATCACACCGGGTATCGGTGGTAAGAACCTCTACGTAACTTCTGGTCACTATGCCCACTATGGCAAGGATGCTTTCCAGCCAATCCATACACCAGAGGAGGACGAGGAGTATATGCTCAAGCCGATGAACTGCCCTCACCACTGTGAGATTTATGCTCATAAGCCACGTTCTTACAAAGATCTTCCACTGCGTATCGCAGAGTTTGGAACCGTGTTCCGCTACGAGAAGAGCGGTGAGCTTCACGGACTTACACGTGTTCGTACTTTCACACAGGACGATGCGCATATCTTCGTACGTCCTGATCAGGTAAAGGCAGAGTTTGAGAACAATATCGACATCATCCTCAAGGTGTTCAAGACTTTCGGTTTTGAGAACTATGAAGCACAGATTTCGCTCCGTGACCCAGAGGATAAGGAGAAGTATATCGGTTCTGACGACGTATGGGAAGAGAGTGAGACTGCTATCAAGGAGGCTTGCGCAGAGATGGGACTCAACGCCCGCATAGAGCTTGGCGAGGCTGCCTTCTATGGTCCAAAGCTCGACTTCATGGTGAAGGATGCCATCGGTCGTCGTTGGCAACTCGGAACGATTCAGGTAGACTATAACCCGCCCTAACCGCTTCAAGCTCGAATACACCGCTGAGGACAACTCGAAGAAGACTCCAGTGATGGTTCACCGTGCGCCATTCGGTTCACTCGAACGCTTCACAGCCGTTCTCATCGAGCACACAGCAGGTCACTTCCCACTCTGGTTGACACCTGATCAGGTTGCTATCCTCCCAATCTCTGAGAAGTATAACGACTATGCTCAGAAGGTGAAGGCATACTTCGATGCTCACGACGTACGTTCAATCATGGACGACCGCAACGAGAAGATTGGTCGCAAGATTCGCGACAACGAGCTCAAGCGTGTTCCTTACATGGTTATCGTGGGTGAGAAGGAAGCTGCCGAAGGTCTTGTGTCAATGCGTCAGCAGGGCGGTGGCGAACAGGCTACTATGACAATGGAAGCCTTCGCTGAGCGTATCAACAATGAGGTTGCTGAACAGCTGAAGGAGTTGGATTAAAAAAATAACAACTCGCAACAACTGGCCCCTCCTTGCCCCTCCCCCATAGGGAGGGGAGTGAATACCGCGATATCCCTATTATGTTGGGTATGCGGTGGCATGATAATAACTTATTTGCAGGGGGAGAACAGAAGTTGGAAGTCCTTCGCTTTTAGAGGCTAACATATTATTGACCTTTGTGGTCTTCTCCTTTCTCAGCGAGAGAAGAAAAACTCTTATGCGGCATCCCCTTAGTGGGTGCCGCATTTTATTTTGTGAACTTTTGACTAAAAATATAATTCAGAATTATTCGAACGAAGTTCTCAACAGTACGTCATAATCATGAATACCAATATAACTCAAGGGTTAAACTCAAATCATAAAGTTCAAAGCTCAAAGCTCAAAGTTCAAAGCTTCAACGGACGCTTGTCATCACTTTCAATGCGAAGACTCGGTAGCTTGTAAAAATGCGAAGCATTAGGTTTCATGGGCTGTTGCTTTGGCTTCCTACCAGCTACAATATCGGCACGAAGCTGGGTGGCAGCATCAAATGACTTCCATCGCTTGAGGATATAATCAGTTGCTGAAGGGCAGCCTTGCTGTCGCCCACTTGATAGAGACAATAAGCACGATTAAACCAATAGTCGCGATTGTCGGGGGTTATGTCAAGCGCACGGGTAAAGGCTACTGATAGCACTATCGTAACGCTCCACACGAATGTTAGTCATACCATAAAAGTTCGTAAATATCAGCAATATAGGGCTGTAAAGTCAAAGCACGGCGACAATCATCACCAGCACCCTTGTAGTCTTCAAGGTGATACTTTGACAATGCCATCAAATACCAAGCCTCGTATAAGTTTGGTTTGAGGGCAACGATACGGGAGAAAATCTGCATAGAAGTAACGTAGTATCCCTGATCAAGCGTTCGCCTACCCTCCTCCATCATCTTCTTGACGTTGTATTGGGCTGCTGACGGCAATGCCAATAGGCATAGCAAGGATACTACGAAACCACGCAACATAGGCTTACTTACGTGGAGCCTTCACACGATAGTGACAGCGAATCTTACCCTGCAAAAGGGCTTTGAGCTTGCTGGTAATCATCTGCTTGCGGAATGGCGAGAGACGATCAGTGAAGACACAACCTTCGAGGTGATCAAACTCATGCTGAATAACACGAGCAAGATAGCCATCTATCCACTCCTCATGCTCAACGAGATTCTCATCATACCACTTTACGTAGATGTGTTTTGCACGTGTCACACTCTCGTGAACACCTGGCAGAGAGAGACATCCCTCTTCTAAGGTCTCAGTCTCAGAGTCATCATATTCAAGGATGTGACCATTGATGAATGCGTGACGATAATCTTTATACTCAGGGAAGGTGTCTGAGAGCACATCCAAGTCGACAACAACGACACGGATAGACTTACTAATCTGTGGTGCTGCCAAACCTACGCTATCGCTGGCGGTGTTAGTCTCAAACATATTCTGTATCAGCTCTTGAAGGTCAGGATAATCGAGAGGAATATCCTCAGCTACCTTGCGCAACACTGGCTGACCGTATGTGTAAATGGGTAATACCATATTCTTTTTTTTCTTAAAACTTTATAAGTCCAACGAGCTTAACCATCAAAATGGTTCAAAGCCCTTTGGACCCTCATATAATCTTAGAGGATAATTGTTGCCGAAATCTCGTCAACAAGTCCTTTATCTTCGCGGCGTGTCTTCTTCTTCACACCCCCCGCAATCATTGCTTGATGGGCGATAACCGACGTAAACCGCTCGTCGTAATAATCAATAGGTAACTCAGGATGTGCCTTACGCCAACGGTTGACAAATTGCTCAACACGGGCGAGGTTCTCGCTCGGCTGACCATTGGGCTGCATAGGCTTGCCAATGACGAGTTGGCTAACCCTTCCTTTGCGATATATTGTGTCAAAAAAATCGAAAAGCTCAGACGTAGGAATAGTTGCCAACCCATTGGCGATGATGCACAATGGGTCGGTGACTCGCTAATCCTGTACGTTTTTTTACCGTAATCTATCGCTAAAATTCTACTCATTTATCGAGAAAGCAACCAAGCATCAGCGTATGTAGCACGGAGCTGATTGCGGCTCTGAACAGCTGAAGCCTTTGCTATCGTATGTAGAAGCAACAACGCGATACATATTGTTACCAGCATTGTAAGCAACCTGAGCATCGTAGCCAGCATTCTTCAAACGCTGCTGCAAGCCCTCAGCATTAGACTTAATACCGAATGAACCAACAACGACGCTGTAAGCCTTCAAACCAGAACCATTTACAACAGAAACAGTCTCGCGGCGTACTGGCTCATTGTCGTAATTATCAACAACTGGAGCCTGAGTAACTGGCTGTGTCTCAACTGGAGCTACAACAGCATCCTGCTGAGTTGAGTTGTCATAATTATTTGTAGAGTTCTGCTCCTGAGACTTAGCCTTCTCGTAAGCCTTCTTGTATGCACTCGCTTGACTTACAGCCAGTGAAAGCTATTGCACACATATAGCTGCGCCCAAAACCATAAATTTCTTCATAATCGCTTAGTTTTTTTATTGATTATACTATTAATTTACTATGTAATTATCTTGCGAAGTTACAAAAATAAGAAGGAGAAGTAAGAAAAATATCGCCAATAAAGTTTGTTAAATAAACTATTTGTAAGATTTTTTTAACACAAAAAAATACTTCCTATCTGTTGCTAATATGCGAAACTTTGACTATATTTGCCATTGAAAAGAAATCAAGTATTTATTAACAATAAAAATAAAGAGATTATGAAGACATTAGGTTACATCGGCGCATTCCTCTGTGGTAGCATCACAGGCGCTGCTCTCGGACTTCTTTTGGCTCCAGAGAAGGGAACTGACACACGTACAAAGATTGCTGACGCTGTTGACGATTTCTGCAAGAAGCACGACATTAAGCTCAGCCGCAAGGAAGCTGAAGATTTCGTTGAAGATATCAAGGACGCAGCTTCAGACGTTATCTAAATTGTAAAGGATGTTCTCAAACGATAAGAACGTAGAAACAATAGCACAACTCGTTGAGGTGCTAAAACATTATATCGGGCTTCAGTCAGAGTACGTGAAGCTCGATGTAATTGAAAAGGTCGTGCGACTACTGACCGTGATTACCGTGGCAACAGTTTTCTGCACTACCCTCTTCATTTCCCTCATTTACCTTTCTTTTGCTGCAGTCTATGCGTTGCAGCCATTAGTTGGTTCACTTATATGGGCTTTCCTCATTGTTGGTGGTGGCTACTTGCTGCTGCTCATCTTCTTTATCTTACTGCGTCACAGACTTATTGAACGCCCATTGGTAAGATTCTTGGGAAGTCTTTTAATGTCAAAATAAGCTTATGACTGAACAGACAACTCAATTTAAACCCGAATATAGGTCGTTGGACGATATACGCCTGCGCAAAGCCCAGTTGCGTACCGACTTAACCAAGGACAGCAATAAGATTGCAGGGTTATGGAATGAGCTTATGCATAAGCCGAAAGACAAAAACTCTCCTACCCAACGCTTCTCAGGTGCTTTCAATGTTGGTGCAGGTGTATTGGATGGACTTATCCTCTCATGGAAGCTCTATCGTATGTTTGGCGGTAAGCAATCGTCAGGACTCCTTAATAAGAAGTTCAGTCTATTCAAAAAGAAAAAGAAATAAGAGGGTAAACTGTCAAGTTTACAAGTAAACGCATTTATGAGTAAACAAGCTACCCACAGCAACAAACTCCATCTTGTCTGGTAATCATAATTATGACTTACTAATGAGAACTCTATTCGATTAATTATAAATCAGAGTAATAATCATAATCATGATGTAATAATGAGAACTCTGTTCGAATAGTATATGAATTATAGTAGTAATCATAATTATGAATTATGAATTTTGAATTTTGAATTAATTTGTAATAATATAATCATAACCAAAAATTCAACAGATACTCTTTTTGCTTCTTAAAGACGCCCTATTGGCTTCTTTAAAGATGCCCT
>BNJT01001365.1_pt1 | contig 50188 bp, 49 predicted proteins | sample 8540491 | NCBI WGS metagenome assembly BNJT01 (sample SAMD00202455, study PRJDB9452) | human saliva metagenome | host: Homo sapiens | reverse complement strand
GGAAGTTACGTATTGCTTGGTAATAAATCAACCATGAAATAGCTAATTACTGAGAGTGTCTTCTTGGCCTGTTCAAACGTTTCATCAGTTACTGTAAGACTTTCTATTCTATCCACTCTAAACGTTCAAACATCGTCCATAAGAGATGGCAATATGCAACTAAATACCATTTTTTCCAATAAATAATTCTATATGGATCAAACTACTGTCTTGTGATACGTCATCGCGCATTTTCGATATAAAATAATTACAGAATTTCTATCAGCTACACAATATTCTAATATTTCCAAATGGCTCAAAGTATATGTATTATTTCATAATTACTTCAAGACTAGACGTATGTTTCTTTTCATTTTTTTTTTGATCCAAGTTCAATGGTTTCTTTAACTCACATTAGTACTCGCTAAAGATTTTCCACCTTAATAACCCGCTTTCTTCTGCAAAATCTGCGGTATGAATCAGTGACTTTCCTCTTCAACATCAATAAAACAAAGGCGCTTCCATAAAAAACTATTTAACAACGTATATCCACCATTTTGTCCAGTATCTGAAATGATAGGCACGCTACTTTTTTGAAAGTGTATCCATATAACAATACACAGTTCAATATTCATTTCTAGCTTGTCTGAAATTTGATTCGTAGTAACCTCTTATCTGAACTAAGCATGCTATAGAATTTAAGTATATTGTCTAAAAAATTGATCTATATTTAATTAATCATCCTTCATGCCGTAGCTCTAAATTTACCTGATTGCTTTATTAGAATAACGGCATCATTTATCATGCTTCATGTATCAGGATAATGATGCGATTTTAATTATCCATTTTACACATTAAATCAAAACGGCTTCCAGAATTAAATTTCGATATTTAAATTTAAAATAGCAAAGTGTATTTACCCATTGTAAATTGCTTTGTTATTTACAATTATCCTTCTGTACTTTAAATCATGATTATAAACAATTATTAACCATTACCAACAAAGTGAATATGATAATACTTTACAATAAAATAGAACATTCTTCACTTTTACGGCGAAGGATGCAATTAATTTAATTTTTTTAAGATATATTGTACAATCTAAAATGATGGGGGTATTTTATTTATGAAAAAATATATAATCATTGTGGCACTTTTTAACATCTTTTTACGTGAGAGTTTTCACACTTAACATTGAGCGAACAGAAAAGAAATGAAAAATAAACAAATAAGAGAATACTAATATGATTCAAATAATATGTTCGAATGAATCAGATAATTCTAAAACAATCATCTCTAAGAAAACACTGTAAATCAAGTAGAACAAAATCAACTAGCAGGATAATAATACAAGTTCACAACAAGATCGACAAATAATAACAGAAAAATGAAGCTATCCAAAAAGTAAAAAGAGAAGTTCCCTTCTTATACAAACAGGAAATGTCTATCGTATAGATACTACTAGAACTGATAATAATGTTTATGCTATCAAATTTATTTCGCAAGATGCGGAAGGTTATCCATATGGTGTTGCTGTAACTATTGATATGAACTGAGAGTTTATTGATTATATTGATGATAGAAGGATGAAGATAAAGAGCGTCATGTTCAACATGCTAAAGAAAGTCCCCTATATAAAGGGTCATATGAAACTTTCAGAAAGACTTCTCAGTCATAAAGATTAATGAAGTATATCTATTTTATATATTTTGAACTATCATCCTTTTTACAGTATATGAAAATCAAAATATAGTGTGAAATTACAAAAATCAGAGGATACATCATATAATGACATTAAACATAAAACACACCTTAAAAAAAAAGATAAAACTCCAAAAAGCTACTAAAATGAGAACGAGTCGGGTTAAAATTTTAAAATCTAAAGATTATTAATATAAAACACTCTCACCACAAAAGTGAGGATGCTCTTGTTGCATTTACTGAAAGATGTGACGCAAGATAAAACAAAATAATATTACTGTTTCCAATATTAATTTAGAAAACACTATTTTGTTTCTTAGTATAAAGGAGATAACTTTTACGGTTATTGATAACTGATAAAACGAAATATATTTATTTAATTACTTTTATGATATACAAAAACATTCATAACTACAATGAATAAGAAAAGTGCTACCACTAATATTGATATTGTATATATATCAATATTAATTTTGACAATTACTCGCCATAAGCTCTGCTTGTTCTACGACTCGCTCTTACGTACCATGTAAATCTGGTGGATAGCCATAGTAAGCAATCGCCCAACAGCTACGCTTGCATGCAGCTTTTGCGCTTATCACGGGTTAGACCAATCAACCCCATGTTTTCTTTCACTGTTTTAGTTAATTCATGAGCAATTGCACGAAGTTCTTTAGCTCCATGGCTTCTTTTCGCCGTTTTCGTATGCGAAGCTAAAGCATCATAAAATGCGATTTCATCTGAATTTAACCCTAATTCACACTTCCTCGTTGTTCTTCGTGTAATACCTCGCAAGTTGGACAAAGAGGTTCTTCAATCGCTTTTGACGCTTCAATAGATCGACTATTATATTGATTAAGAATTTCCTAACATCTCAGAGAAACGTTTTTGAAACAGTGGCATTCGTTTTCATTAATGACCTGACTTGTCACTTTGAGTAATCGGATTTAGCAATTCTACTACATTTTTGTTTCAATCCTTCGGACATCTTTAAGAAGTCATCTGATAGGATTGATAAAATCAGGTTGTTCAAGACCTAAAGTTTGAAATATCAATCACATCTTCCGCAAATTCACATTGCATGTTGATTAATCTCTGCTTCAACTTTAGCAAGTGTCTTATATATTTTTCCTTCTTTTTGATGGTTGTAACAATTTAACAAGTCCTGCTTTAACGGCTTTAAAGAAGACAATTTCATCATTGAGCTTTTTGCGCTTTCGGTTCTGTATCACAAAGGCAAAGCTTTTTCCTCATTCTGTGACCGTTTTAATAAAAACGTTGACGTTCATCTTCACCTCAAACTAATCACATAATCCATCGTATTTGAAATCGTATAATTATCAATAACGTTCAGATCTTTTTCTCTGAATTAAATTTAGATTAATCAAGATGATATAGCATATCTTACCAGCATCATACTTCAATAACATCAATTCAACCGCTTTATCTGGTATCTATCGCTGTTTGAGCTTTGATCAGATTCTGTATATTCTTTTAAGCTGGCCTCTTTAAGCTTTCAGCAATACCCACATAGTCGACAATTAATCCGCCTGGTTTATCTTTTTAAATACTCGATTGACACGAGCAATCAAGCTGCACTAAATTACGACCTTCTTAATCGGTTTATCGACATACGTATGGTATGCGGTGGAAGGTACATCAAATCGTGAGCCATATATCCTCGACAATCACAAGTTGTAATTCATCATTCACATCTTTCATATTGCGTTTTTCTAATACATTTACGGACGTTTCTAGGACCATCAATATGCTCCTTTGAAAAGAAGTTGTCACTAGATGCTTGAACCTTGTCATCACTACTTTTGATGGACCTTTATCACACACCATCGAATGCCACTCTGGTTTTGGGACTGAATCGATTTCTACTCAGTATAAATCAACAGCACTGGACGACCCATGGTCACAACTCATTCCTTTACCTTCATCGCTTGCTGACGTGTTTCTAAAATGTTGGATGATGTCTTTGGCTAGGGCTTCTACATCGAGGTTTTGCGCCTGCACAAGGCCTCAATACGGGAGCATTTTGATTTTAAACGCTGTTTTACATCCTCTTCTTGATCTTCTGCAATGTCATTATATGCTCTCACTCTAAATCTAAATTTTGAGGTAGATTTTAATGGAATTACACGACTTTCATAGTAATTTTAACTGTACTTCCATCAGCTACAGCTTGTAGATCATATCATACACATCGATATAGTTCCCAAAGACCATTTGCGTATTTTTATCCGAAAGGAAGCTGCAGGTGCGCCTGTAAACCCCATAAATGTTCGTATCTCGGTAAAGCATCTTCTTAAAATACTTAGCATAACCATATTTAATCCTTTGGCCATTTGTCACTTTCGACTGTGCATGCACGTCATGTGCATGATGTGCTTCATCTGCCATGCACAATCACAGTTTTTACGTCTCTTAAGAAGTAGCTATGGTCGTTTCCATTTTGTTCCAGGTTCACCCTTTTTGCATTGTTGTAAATACAATACCACCCGACCCAACAGACAATAACGATTTTAATTTTACGTGTTTCTAGCTTTGTTTTAGAAAGTTTTCTACTTTTACAATCCTTTACCTCGATGCGGCTCTTTGATTTAACAAACGTACTGTATAGTTGGTTATCTAAATCATTACGATCTGTTACGACAACTCAAGGTAGGATTATTAAGCATTTGAATTAATTTTCCAGAGAAAACAGTCACATTCGCGGTTGGGTCTTTTACCATGACCCTTGAGTATGCCACAATAACGCCGCCTTTACCATCACTCGCCTAGATGAAGCTAATAAAGCTTCTATCAACAGCTTTATTAACAGCATGTATTACGGATACGCTGCTGGAATTTTACTGAGCGTATGTCCTTTACTCATCATCTCTGGAATAAGACAAAATATCGAATGAAATCAAGTAAGGTTTCTTGGACTTTAATATCCCATGAATCAGCACATCTAAACTAGCTAAACTTGATGGTGATTCCGTTTCGCCATCTTTAGAACGCCAAGTCATAAACGATCATAGTTCGCAGTTAGTGAACCAGCTTTTGTATTAATACCATCACTTGTAACAAGCACTTCATTAACGTAAATAATTGTGGAATACGCATTTTATATGTTTCTAATTGATGATAACCATCTTCGACGCTCACGGTTTCATTCATTGAATTTTTAAGTTCAATTACAACGATAGGCAAGCCGTTGATAAAGAGTACAATATCGGGACGTTTTGTATAGTTCCATTAACGATAGTCAATTGATTGACTGCTAAAAATCATTGTTTTGTGGATGTTCAAAATCAATGATTTTAACAATTTCTACTATACTGATTGTCCTTCGTCATCATAGTCTTCGATTTCAATACCATTAATCAAATTTTCAGTGGAAGGTAAGGTTATTTTCTAAAAAGGTTGGGCGACTTTTCTAAAGTTAGTTCATGTATCGTTTTTTCAATAAAACGAGGATGGATGTCTGAGTTGACTTTTCTTAATGCTTTCTCTAAACGTTCATGAAGGGATTAAACATCTTTTTATCATCACTTTTTACGTTCTGGTGCTAGACCTATTGGCACTAACTTACAATTTTCTTTTTATAGTCGTAGCTCTAGTGGATTGGTGGCAGCCATTCTAGCAACTGTTCTAAATCATCTTCATTAAATTGAAAGTTCATCCGTATTCACCTCAACATCATCAGGTATTTCTATTTCTCCAGACATTAGTTTAGGGAGTAGAGTATCCTTGAAGTTCTATATTAATTTTATATTTTGATTTTCTAAAAATTACTTTAAATATTTTTTACCAATGTTTCCACATTGCTTTATTAGTTTTATTGATGGAAATACTATTTTAATAGATTTCATACCTTTTGCAGATATTTCTTTAAAAGTTGAACCACTCAGCAGTTTGTTCTCTATTAAAGGAGTTATATTTTTAAGGATAAAATAACAAAATAAGGGTTCATTTCTTCATTAGGTACTTGGTGACTTAAATCCGATTAGTAGTTACAGGTAATATTTATTGCAATATAACCTATAAGGCTCTTGAACTGAATAATACCGAATTTTTTTCTAATAATTTTGCACTACTTTTTATTTAAACCTGTTCACTAATATCATTTTCACCATGGGATATGTATATATTTCTTGTTTTTCGATAAATCTTTTGAGTAATCCATAATACCGTTATTCGTGTAATACCTTATTTTTTTTAGATGCAGTTCTTCCCGCCAATTATTTAAACCTAACTTTTCTAGAGTTTCAGACCTCCATACTTTAGGTATTTCACCTAATTCACTATTAGTCATTTCCTCCACCATATTTAGCTTTATAGGGGCACCATTTTCATCTGGGAATTCAAAACGGCAAAACCAACGTTTAAATAATGTTTGTGATAGTTCCTCAAGGTTTGCTATGGTTTTTTTTGTTATTTATTTACTATCTAAATTTTCAAAATTATGCTTATTTTCTGGATACCTATAGTGGGTATTTGGGCATTCATATTCAAGAATTGCATCTTTTTGCGCACGTTGTCTACCAGAGGTACCTGTCATAGATTTAATAATAACTTTCTAATTTTTAGTTCTGGAATAGATAATATAAAAATTGTAATCTAACTTATTATCAATAGGTCGTAAAACAAAAATTCAGTAGATCCAAAAGCTATTTCTTCATCTCTAGAATGTCTACATAAGCAGTTTTTCCGTTTTCAAACAAGGTGTGATTCTGTTAATAAAGTATCTCCATTTGAAATTTAGATCCGCTTTTAAATTCTTTCAATTGTAAAGTTATCGATCTTTTTTTGAAATTTTTTATATTTTCCATGGCTATTTTTTAGCTTTAGAACCTTTTTAGAGTCATTCTAGGATTAACTTGTAGAAGTTCTTTTCAATTTAAAATTTATTAACTCATAACCTAACTCTCCAATGACTTACGGATCTGGTCTTCAAGTTTTTTGATTTCGCAAATTGTTCGCTTAATTCAGAATATAATGTCTCAGAGCTGGTTCAAAGGGTTCTTCATCTTCTTCAACACTGCCAAACCACATACGTCCAGGTGTTAAATGTATTCATTATTCTGTAACTTCTTCTAATTAGCTACTTTACAAAACCAGCTATATCTTCAAGTTTTATCGTTTGTACCTTCCACGCATGATAAGTTTGTGCTACTTTTGAATATCTTCATCAGAAAATCTTTTAATGTTCTAGATACCATATGACTGATTTCACGAGCATCGATAAATAAAATTTCATTTTACGTTCACCATTTTGACCTTTATTATTAAGCACGAACCAAAGACATACAGGTGTACTGTGTTGAATAAAAGAGCTGACCCCGGTAAGGTAACAACACATTCCACCAAATTTGTTCAATCAAATTTTTACGAATTTCTAACTATCCTCGCTTGTAGACACATTGATCCATTGGCTAATACAACTTGCTGTACCATTAGGTGCTAACTTTGAAATCATATGTTCAATCCATGCATAGTTGGCATTACCTTTTGGTGGAACAATTAAATCGCCACCCAGAAGTCGTCAAGTAATCGTTCTTGGCCCCAATCACTATGGTTAAATGGAGGATTAGCTAATATGTAATCTGCCTTTGTAATCCTTTATGTAAATCACAATATGGAATGTATCGTTCTCTGTTCACCCAAATTATTATCAATACCACGAATCGCTAAGTTCATTTTGGCTAATTTCCACGTCGTAGGATTAGATTCTTGCCCATAACCGCACAATATCGTCTAATCGGCCTTGATGTTTCAACGAAGTGTTCACTTTGTACAAATATCCCACCCGAACCACAACATGGATCGTATATTCGACCTTTATACGGTTCAATCATCTTAACTAATAATAATTTACAATTGATGATGGTGTATAGAATTCTCCAAAGGTTTTTACCTTCAGCACTTGCAAATTTAGCAATAAAATACCCATACACTCGGCTCATCACATCTTGCTTACGACTTTCAGTATCGCCAACTTTACGTGTAAATAAATCAATAATATTCCTAATTTTCTTTGTCTAATGCAGGACGCATATTCTTAGGTAACACGCCTTTAAGGGACTCATTTCACTTTTCAATTGCACTAATGTTTATCAAATCATTTGTCCAATTTCTGGTTTTTCTCGCATTATCATTGATATATTGCCATCTTGCTTCTTTTTTAGGAACCCAGAAAAATGTTTTCTGCTAAATATTCATCTTGATTTTCATCAGCATATGATCTTGCTTCAATTCTTCATACTTTTCTTCAAAAGAATCTGATATATTTTAAAAAGATTAAACCTAATGCTACGTTTTTATACCTAGCAGCATCCATACTCTTAATTTATCGGCTGCTTCCATAAATCTTCTCTAAAACCTAATACACTCACTTTTATTCCTCCTGTAATTGAAATTTTTCTACATTAACACTTAATTCAGCTTCATCTATCGCAAAACTATTTAAAATACGCTTTGCTCTTCATAATCATTTTCTTTTTGATTTTTTATAACCATATAAATAAATACTTTTTAATTTATTTTATTTACATTATTTAGAATACCTTTATATAAATTAAAATCAATATTTGCAAAACTGTCCATATAAAATAAATGTTCTCAATGTTTTAGACAATTCTTCAAACCAACTTGATATGTCATATATTTTAGAAGTATCTTTAGAATTGTTGTCTTAAATAATTTCTAACTCCAAAATTTGTATGACCTATTTCATTAATTTTTCCTATCTCTTTTCATGCACAAATTCCTATAGCTCTCAATTATCTTTAACCAAATACATGAATATATTTATTATTATCTTATTAATATATATATATTTTTTCTAGTGTAGGCGTATACTTAAAACTAAAAAATATATCTCTATTTTCATTAACAAATGTTTTAAATTTTTTTTAGTTGATTCTTTAATTATTTAAAATCCTGTAAATAATTCACCCATTTTTAAATAGATAGCTAAAATGCTCTGTAAACATAATTGGTGTTTGTTAGATTTTTGACATCTTTTTTCATATAATAATCTAAATCTAATTCACCTATACTCTTCCAAATCTTTCCATAACATGTCATCATTATTTCTATAAGAATTTCAATATCCAGTATTTCTTTAGCATTAATATCTATGAATTTTCTAAAAAATGTTTAAAATCAATATATTTTGATTTATCAATGCCATGGTCGATATCGAACCAACCCTAATTATATATAAATTCAATATTTATCCCTCCTTAACTAAATTCTATCCAACTATTCAAAATTTAAATAACATTAAATCAGCTAGCATTTGTTTAGATTAGTTTTAGTTATTTTTTATTACTTTTCCTTTCGTCAATTTATGTATTTTAGGATAAGTAATTTTGATCCTTTCATAAGAGTTTGAACTGAATTATTAGTATTATCCTTTTATTTAGTATAGGACAGCACCAGTAAATACATTTGTATTATGCGCTGAGCTTTCTATAGTAAAACATTAATTTTTTAAATACTAAATTCTTGTATCTCTTCCAAAGTCATTGAACCTCTAAATGCGTTAATTTATCGAATAAATCCAATTCAGTTTTCACTTTAGTTAATGTTACACTTAATGTAAACACCATCCTTAAATTCCAATGGTTATGTTTTATTACTTATAAATTTATTTTATTTTAAATTTTCCACTCATCGTTAAATATATGATGTGGCATTATTATAAATCTATCTATTTTCTTAATTTGTAATGATTTCATTTATATATTTACTGTAACGTATATTAAATATAGCCCTATTCTCTATATATTCTTAACCAAATTAATCTTCAACTATTTTATTCATTTGATGTGTAACAACATGCTCATTAATCTTACTCATTAGTGGATTGATTTAGAGAAACTACTATCTAATGCCTTTTAAAAGTAGAAGTTATACATTAGATGTTGTCAGGAACTTAATCTGATTTTGCAATCCTTCAATTTTTTATTGTAAAAAGAAGACTGTTACTTAACAAATTTTATTAATTAATTAATTATTAGACTTGTTTTTACTAGTTATATACACTATTTTTAGGAAAAACTATAAGCGAAATTACAATTGATATTATTGAGATAACAGATTTTTAAATTTTCTGAGATATTTTTATTAAATTTACTCTCTTTAGCTTTCTCCTTGATCCTACATATTTAATTATTTAGATGCAATATGTAATTATAAATGTAATGATATATCTAATAATCAAATATTGACATCATTTGGTTTTATTATATTGTTCATTTTGAAATATATTCTTCGTTTATTATAGATTTTGTATTTATTTTGTTTTTTTGTTTTAATCCATGAATTATTAAAATATCATTTTCTCATCTTTTACACAAACTTGCATATATTAGTTTCATAATTTTGAATTTATCATCTTTAATAGTTAATCTTTTAAAACTATGTTTACTAAATCAACATTTAGAATATCTTCAACTTTTTTCATTATTTTAGATAAAACTTATTTCGTGATTCTTCTTTTAGTTGGATTAATTAATACACTTAAACATGCTATACATAATGGTGTTGTTCCTTTAATATTATTTAACATTATTTCAATTAAAATACTTATACATTGAATCATATCTTTACTTTTTCTTAATTGCAGTATTGTTTTAGTCTAAATTTATTAAACTCTCGTCCAACATTTTCAATTAGGCTTCCAGAATTAGGATATTTTTACTGAACATGAGAATTTGTAAATGTGTTTTTTGTATATTTAAGTGAAAGATTAATTTCCCAAATTGATCTTTAGTGTAAATTGTTGAATAAAATGTTTGATATGCAATTTTGTCTTCTTTCATTGAAGAACTAATTCATCTCTTCTGAATAAATTGTTTTTTTTGAATTTAATCTCTTAAATTTAAATTAGACATAAGAATATCGTTTAATGACTTTGTAACTTACTTATATGATTACTGTTATTTGAAAAAATTCTATAATCATCTTTTTTACCCACAACTATAATCAAGATTAGATTTTTAATTTTTTCATCTAACAATTTATCTGCATAAGATAAAATAATTTCATTAGTAAAGTCTCATTAGGAATACTACCTTGTGGAATTCCGTTAGTTTGACCATTTTGCATTAATTGAATTAACGAATCTATTTTATTGCCTAATAATTCTTTATTATTTTGATTAGATTTGCTACCCTTAGTATGTAGCGCCCAAGGAATAGTATGAGATATATTGAACCATAACAATTACTAATGTCTAAATGCATAATTTTCTTATAGTCCAATGCAAACTCAATAGGATTGTTGTTCTACATCACTCCACCAATTTAGAATTTGTTCTTTTATCTTTCACAATTTTTTGAGATTCCAATTGCATACTTGCTACTTTTTATATTATTAACTTTAGGAGTGAAAAATTTCATTAAATCATTCCATCTTTCAGGTTCAAAAATATACCTTACTATATAAACATAAATATATGGATTAATAATTTTCTAATGGCGCTAAATCAAACTTTCCATCTTTATTGGCGTATATTTTACAGTTGATATTTTCTTGGTACTTTTAATTTTTTCACTTCTATATGCGTTTTAATTTTTTTCAGGTGCTATTTCTTCAATATTTTATTTACTTCATTTAATATAGAGTCACCTATATATGCAGGCACCAATATTACAATAACTTTCACTTTTCAAAAAATTCCTGCTTCTTATTATTCATTTCTTGTTATAAGTTTAAAATTTTTCATTGGCTATCCTCAATTAAAATTTATTAATTTATCATTTCTATAGTTATCCTAAACCAAAATTTACTAAATCTTCGCTAGAACTGTCTAAAAGATTTATTATTTCTTAATCTTCTATATACTCTCCTATTTCAAAATTTTTGAATGCTGTTTATAATTTTATACCTACTTATTCGTTTTTTAATAATATTGAAATTATCGCATCATTTATGATATGCTTCCGCTTATTGGGTAGTGATGCGGTTTCAACATCAATATTCAGATTTTCTCTCAATATAATTTCAATATAAAATCAAAACTATATATTTTGTTAAATAATCAAAATTATATATTATTTCATCAAGTTCTTTTCTGACTTATTAATTAGTTTTATAATGTTTGTTATTGTTAAACATATCATCTATTTTAATTAAGTAATAGTTAGTCATTTTTCTATATTCTGTTTCACAATTATATATCCATTTTTTTCATTTAATATAATATAATATCTTTCTAATTCATGTTCACTAATGCGAGTTATGACACTTACCAACAGGATTTTCAATACAAAACTGCTCTTAAAACATACCAAATCAACATTATAATATTAAAGATCATTAAAATCCTATTAAGTAAAATCGATCCATCACTTAAATATACACATACGTACCATTATTAATAAGAACTAGAGTGTAGCATAAATCCAATACTTAGTTAATATTAATAAAAAATTATAGTTAATCTTTAATTGTAGATATGCAATTAATTGAACTTTAGTACCATCAATATATTCTGCATCCGGTGGAACAAATCGACCATATTAAGATTATCAAAAACTATTGATACGATAATAATTAAAAAGAAAAATTACACGAGCACAATATTAAATGATTATATATTAGAGAAAATGTTTGTAAGATTTTAAATTTTAAATCTTCATCTAAAAAAAACTTATTAATCTATCAATTGAATATTTAAATACCATAATAAATAAGTAAAATACCAAATATCACATACAATGTAATGGTATTGAAAGCTTCAATATCCTTTTAAATTTGTTATAATGATTATTAGATTTATAGAGTTCATCTTATTAACCTTTAAATTATTAAATACAAAGATTGATTTTACAATACGAGAATCTTATATTTAAAATCATGTTCTCAATGACTCCAAAATTTTGCAATTAGAAATTTTTTATTTTTAAAACCTTCAAGAATCCTTCACTTATGATAATCCTTTGCCTCTCATGATCTTTAAATGAGCGGTAAATTTGTTCGATCAATATGACGCATCATTTGGTGGAGAAGGTCATGATTGCTGAATGATAGTGCGTAGTTGCTGTGTTGTAAGACGTCTTGTGAATCCATTGAGCTACATCTATGATAAATGTAAAGTCGCTTTGACCTTGTGTCAGCGTGTTTGTAGTTCTTTAGCGAGTCCTTCTGAAAGACAACATTTTTCCCTTTGATTTCCAACGTGATTACTGTGGATTGGGGTTTAATCGATTGATAGAGTGTTGGCCTTCTTTTCTTTAACTTGTTCGATTTCTTTGTCGCCATATTTTCAGGTGCTCATTCTTGGTACTTCTATTAATTTTCGATTTTCGTGTAAGGTCCCAATCTTTTTCATATTCTGCAATGCTTACTCATATAGTTTTCGACTGATAAGATAGTAACTTACTCTTTTATCCTCCAAAAAGTACATATTTATCTGAGTTATCCACAAGTTATACACTGTCACACATCCTCTTAGTATAACAATTTGAATTAACATTTTCTAGTGTTTGTTTAAAGAATTATACAGATTTAAAGAAATATCTTGTGAATTTGTGATAAGTCTGTGAATAATGTGGGTATTTATGTGTGATTGTACACATCTCTGGATAACTATTGCCTAACTCAGTGGATAACTTTACGGTCGTCTTAACGTTATTTTTACAATTATTCCCTCAGTATTTCAGACCTTTTAGACTCACTACTACATATATCATCATTGATATCCTAGTTTTCCCACGCATCTTTCTTTTAACCCTAAAATTAATATCATCATTATCCTTTACGTAAGGAGCTATCATCTAACAGTATATGTATCACTCTACCTGAGTCTCATCAATCATCACTACGACATTCAATCAAATATGTGGAGTAATTCATTTCACCTCAATTAAATGTAAATACCTCAATGTTATATTACTATGATGATATTGACTTGATAAAGTCTCACATGACAATGCTTTGAGTTACAAAATAACGATGAAAAGCAGCGGTAGATCATTTTCATTGCGTTGAAATCACATGTGTTTGAACATAGAAAACTCATTTTTATATTAAATAGTATGACCAACTATAAATACAATATATTTAAAAATTATTTGAATTTCACTATTTTGTTACAATTTCATAAATGTTTTAAATTTAACTTTATATTTAAGTTTTTAGGAGTACTCTGATATTTTATTTATTCATATTTTTATACATCATTACTTTTTATCAACTAGAAATATTAGAAGCATATAAATCGAGCGTAAGACATCGTTCTCTCCTGATCCATGATGCTCATTTCATTAAAAATTCCCTAAATCAATCGTTCATGCACTGCAGCCTCATTTTAAACTCAATACGCAATCATTCCTGCACTTCTCGTACCACTTTTCCAGTAAAATAACCTACTTAAGCGCAATACTTAAGTAGGTCGTTTGTCTTACTCTATTCAATTATAGTGTATAAATCGGTGTGGCTTGTGCTTTATCGCATCGCAAAGCAATACTTCTTTCTCTGTATCAATATCGTGTTCGTTGAGCACTTGTCCAACACTCATGCGTAGCGAGGTCTTTCATATATTGTCTTGTGATAAATGAGAGAGGTATATGCGTCTCGTATGTACACTGTATGACATCACCATCGCAAGGCTCAGTCTTCATTGGATACGTGACCCATATCACTTAAAATAGCGTTGTTTCGTCTTCCATGGATAACGACACATGCGTAACATATCGACATCGTGATTACTTTCAAACATAAAGACATCACTACCTTGAATCATACCTTTTCATACGATCTGAAAACGCAACCAGTGTCAGTAATCATCGTGAATTTCTTATAGTTATTGTGGAAGATGTAGAACTGTGGATCAATCGTTGTCATGACACGTTAAATGATTCTATATCGAATCCTGCAAGAGATTTCGTTTCATATGGATTAAAGATAAATTTTCGATCCATCGGAATGCGACTATCTTTCTTCTCTATCGCTTTTCCATGTATTCTCATTCGCGTAAATCGAAGTTTATATCTACGTGCTAAGACACCAAGACCTTTTGATATGGTCGATGTGTTCATGTGTCACTAATATTCCGTTTAAATCCTTAATGTTTCTGTCGATATGGCTGAAAAGTTCTTCCATCTTCTTGCCAGTTAAACCTCACATCGACGAGTAGGCTACCTTTCTCACTTTCTACGTAAGTGGCGTTACCTGATACTACCACTTGCTAATACACTCCATACGTATCAAGCGACTCATCCTTCTCATATGTACCATAATTATTTGTTTATAGGTGTGGGGAACTCTGAGTGTCTTACGCTTTATTGAGATGCTTCGACTAAGTTGGCCTTTCACTCAATGTTGATTTTTATCCTAAATTGCGTAGATATTTTAAAAGTTTCGATATTCTTTACACAGTTATTCAAATATCGAAACGTCACGTCCTCTAAATTTCCTTTATATTATACTATATCAATTTTTAAAAAGTTGAGTTCCAATAGTCCGTTTATCGATGACAGTCATTCACCATCTTAAAATACGACACACCGCTTCATAACAACGTCTAGATATTGAGCCTAGTCATTGCATCCTCTTAAAGAACCTAACATATCAACCAACATCATTTTTGAGATATCCACCCTATTTAATTACTCAATCACTTTCATCAGTAAAAAGCCTGAGATCACTCATCGTGTCTCAGGCTTAGCTTTATACTCATCATATATAGCTTCATAATCAATCCGTGACTATCATCACATGTCGTTGGTCTCGACAAATGACTTCTAACATAAGTACGCCTAAGCTTGCTCTAGACAGTACAAATTAACGTAACTTCTATACTTTTCATCAGCTGGTGGATTTCACAAACGTCACGCCACCCACTCAATAACCACTAATAATCAATCACTTTCGGATTATGATTTGCAGCTTCTAGCATAATAGGTTTGAACTCATCCTTGCCTTTATGTTTTCACTTTTAATCTCCCAGTTAGGTTTGGAGCAACTGAACGTTTGTTTCCTTTTACCACTCGAATAATAGCCTAAGCGCGTGTCCAGCACTTCGATCATTTTTGTTTTAGATATCTGCTGTACTAAAGGGCTTCAACAGCTTTTACGCGGCGTGATGACTTGTTTCTTCGTGCTATTTGAACCCTTTAGCTACTTGTATATCATCCATCGTCAGTCTGCTTTATAGCTTGTCGCCTGCCATCGCTCAAATTAAACGTTAGGCGTGCTTTTTACTATTATTCATAATTGGATAATCTTTATACGTTTGTTCGTAAGACTTTGACTTTTAGTTAAATCACTTAATTGATACTCTTTACCGTTAAAGATTTTCTTTGCAATGTACTCTTTTGATATCTTGTAAGTTCTTATCACTCACTTGAACGCCTTTATCAATATCTCCTTCAAGTGTTTTATCGGAATCAGACGTTTGCAGGCTTGAATGATCTTTCGCATAACTTGGAGAAATTCTTTTGAACGGGCAGTAATTTGTTCAAGTTCAGTATCTTCACGCTTTGATTCAAGACATCCTTGGGTACGTCAATTTCTTCTTGTTGAAAGTTGACCTCGCTTTACCTTTCCGAGTCATTAACTCAGTGATTTATTCACTTTATCAATATAAACGATGACTAAAAAGATGTTCACAAGAATAAAAACGGAAATGAAAAGTGTCTTCGCGAGTTTCCAGTTCATTTATTCAAGCCTCCCATCTTTATAGGCATACCAATTGCCACTCGTATTCTACAAACCAACGTGGTATTAATTCACAGTTACGTTGAACTTCAATATCTTCGTTATTTGCCTTGTCGTCCATATCAGCAAACCAATCGTACTGTTCGTTACCTTTTCAAAATCAATATCAGGATGGTTGGCTAATGCAGAACGCACGGACTCAACGGTAGGGACGGACTTTAGATTCTTCATCGTTCAGTGTGACGTCCGTCTTTAAGTAGCGAACGTTGATAATCGTAAACGCCTTTTATCATGGACTTGATTTCATTGAAGTTCTGTTTATTAAACGTTAGTGACCGTTGAGAATCGTTGATATGTAGTTTCCCTGTTCTATTATCAGTCTTAAATAGGCGATATCTTCATAAGAAGCCACCATGACTATTTATAAACTCGCATGTGCCTGGGATGGTTTCTGCATGTTAGCTTGAACTCTCATCTTCAGATAAATTCTTATAATGATACATTTCATCTTTATCGTTGTAGTTGGCGACGCCAGTATGTGTTGTAGTTGTCGTACCACTTTGAGAGCTACGAACGATCGTTGAATCATCGAAATAGTATTGAGTTCATGCGTTCAACACTAATCGTATTAAAGACCATGCGATACGTCTTTAAAGTTTTTCGGTTTGCTTGGTGAAACACGTGTTGCTTTTGTCGACTGTCTTATTCGTGATGATTTCGCATAGGTCGCATGTCAGGTTCGATACTTAAAAGCTTTTATCAACGTTATTCTCTTTCATCGTTGTCTTAAGTTTAACTACTTCATGACGGTCTTTGCTAATCGCATATAGTACGACGTGGTTATTATGATCTTGATCGATAAGGAGGCGATCAAAATTAAAGTTATTCGGCACTTTCGTATCGATATCGAGTACTTGACTAAAGTATGTTGAAAAGTGGCAAATCATATGTGAAATCTAGGACGATAAAGTCGTTGCTTAGTTCAGGGATCACAAGGTTATGTTCCCTTTCAGATGTGATAGCAGATTTAACTTCTTGATTCTTTAAAGGTTGAATCATCTTGTCTAAAGACTGCACCTGATGCCACTGTTCCTTGAGATTTATCATCTCTAGAATGCACGATTTGAAATGGTGCGATCGTTCCTTCCATTTCTGCAGTCATTGGTTTAGTAAGTGGTCAGCTTATCACTTTTACTATTATCCGTGTTATCATATATTTGAAAAGGTCTGGAGAAAAGTTCCAGACCATGTATGTCAAAACGATACTCATCAAGACGAGTAGGTACTCAAAATAATTGATTTAGTATGTTCTTTGTTATTCATCCCAATCACCGTCTTCACGATTTCGCAAAGGAAGTGTAATAAAGATTGACGTACCTTGTCCTTCTACACTGTTAGCCCAAATTCGACCGTTAGTGTGCTTCTGACAACTCTTTGAAAATAGCTAGACCAAGTCCTGTACCACCCATCTTACGTGTACGTGCTTTATCTACACGATAGAATCTATCAAATATTTTATCTACTTTGTTAATCGGTATTCCAATACCATTATCTTTAATACGAATCGTCATTCTATTGTAAAGTGCATTTTGTCTCACATGAAACTCAACACGTTTCTCGCCACGTGAATATTTCATTGCATTGGTAATGACATTATCAAATACTTGGTGATCATCTTGTATCTGATCGATTTCAGCAAAAGATGGTTTGTTGTGGAATTCTCGCGCACGAATGTTGTATCTTCGCTGCCATTTCATGACGGGTTAATAATGTTGATAAACATATTGAAGTCGATAATTTCTCTTCGTAATTTGATCTGATTCATTATCCATTTTAGATAATTGAAGTAAATCATTCACTAAACGAATCATATGTTCAGTCTCTTCGCGTGACAGATAGGAATGATGGTGCCAGCTCTTTATCTTGCCAAGCACCTTCTTCAAGTGCTTTCGATATAACTATTCATAGATGTCAGCGGTGTACGTAATTCGTGTGAAACATTCGCAACGAATCTCGCGACGTTCACGTTCGACTTGTTGTTGTTCAGTGACACTCATGTAGTACGGCAATGTAACCCGGTCACGAAACCCGTTTCTTGAACAATCGTACTAAAGTTTACGCGTGCAATAATGCCTTCTTCTTCGTTAATATCTAACAAGAAAGGAATCACTATTTTCTTGAATTTCCTCAATGAGAATTCATTTTCTAAGTTAAGGACACCAAGCATGTAGTAGCCGATGACATCTTCTTTCGCGAGACTGAGCATTTTCAACGCCATGTCGTTTGCAATACGTACACGTCCACGATGCGATCTGTCGCAAGAATCACCATCGCTCATATGTGTGATAACGGAATCTAGACGACGTTTCTCACTTTCTGTATCTCGCTTGTGCTTCTTGGACACGTTTCGATAAGTTATTGAAGGCAAGTGCGAGTTCACCGATTTCATCGTTACCGTATATCTTCACTCGTTGCGTGTAGTTACCTTTTAGACATCTCCTGACGGCTTTGGTTACGCATATCGGTTATCGGCTTAGTAATCGTTCGTGCAATGAAGAATCCTAGTATCACTGTAATGAATAGTGATATCGCTGTCCCACGATGAATATCTGATTAATGTTGTTCAGCTGATTGTATACATCAGTTCTTTTCGATTCTATGTGATATATCACCGATTGTCTGTTTATCGACTTTAACCGGTATATTATATACCCAAACACGCTCTTTACCACTTCCGTAATCCTTAAGAACCATATGATCGTTCGTCGTTCTAAGGAGAGCGCCTTTGAACTAGAACTGTCGTTAACCTTTTGATTGATAAGACCACGGTTAGACTGCTTGGTTGTTGCCATGATGATTTGGTCTTTATCAATAAAAGCGTATTTCTCCTATTTCTTGACGATTCGCATATTCATTCAAAAAGGTCTTGGATATCCTTTTGAGCGTTGACTGAACCTTTATCTTTATCCTTATAAACCTTTTCAATATTGACGTCTAATTCGCTTCGCATATTGTGTTATGTTCTTCTTGAAGTTATCGAGTAATTCCTTTTCTAAACTATTCGTAAAATACAAAACCGATGATTTGCATACCAATAATAATGAGTAGTACATAAACAATAACGAGTTTCGTGTGAAGGGATTGTAGTTGCTTTAAGCCACTTCATAAGACGCTCCCTCTAATCATCGTTGTTGGAGTGAAGTATCCAACGCCTCTACGTGTCACAATGTATTCTGGATGAGATGGATCATCTTCAATCTTAAACGGCGAATCGTTACGTCCACAGTACGAACATCACCGAAATAATCGTAACCCCACACTGTTTGTGAGTAAGTGTTCACGTGTCATGACTTGACCCATATGTTTAGAAAGATAATGGAACAGCTCGAATTCACGATGCGTTAATTCAATGTCTTCTCCACGTTTTTTAATTGAATATGCATCTGGATAAATCACAATATCTTTAATTGTAATTTCATTTGTCGCACCACTTACTTCTTGAGCTGGTTGAGAATAATGATCTACGTAAGTTCGCTTTTCACACGTGCGATGAGTTCACGAGTACTAAATGGTTTAGTTACGTAATCATCTGCACCTAATTCAAGACCTAAAACTTTATCAATTTCAGAATCTTTTCCTGTCAGCATGATAATCGGCATTTCATACTTTTTACGCACTTCTACGACATACTTCCATACCATCTCTACCAGGTAACTATAATATCAAGTAAGACGATATCTGGTTCTTCTTCATAGATTAAATCTACTGCGTCATTACCGTCATAAGCGCAATATACGTCGTAACCTTTCTTTTTAAATTAAATTCTAAAAATATCAGCAATTGGTTTTTTTCATCGTCAACTACAACAACTTTTCTAGCCATATATTATAAACCTCTTTTTCTCAAAGTGTAGTTCTTCCGTTCGTTTACATTGCTAATGTTATATCAAATTTTCGAAGTGCTTCATTATTATTCTGTTCTCTATATAACATATAGCTACCTATTATATAATTTACCATTTATGAACGGTTAATTTATTTTTAGTATTTAAAATTATAGAATAATATTATTTATAATTTTACCATGAAATACAGTTCTGCAAAAATAAGTTAGACTTTGCAATATGCTTGACGCTTTTGTTTAGGTTTATCATCATATTTTTATCGTTTTCGTATATGTCAAAAGTGCAGTAATGACAGTGTTTGTAATGATAGAAATATAAGCTGTATAGGAATATTAAGTTTTCATTGCATGTTAAATAAAGTAGGTAATGTGAATCAGAAAGATTAATAAAGTGAAGGTACAATGTTGTATGTAAAAAGAGAAAAATGCCTACCCTATTGGTAGGCAATACGGTCCTGACGTGGAATCGAACCTGCGATCTCCTGCGTGACAGGCAGGCGTGTTAACCGCTACACTACGGGACCTAGAATGGTGACTCCTACGGGACTCGAACCCGTGTTACCGCTGTGAAAGGGCGGTGTCTTAACCGCTTGACCAAGGAGCCGTTCTTAAGCACAAGATAGATTATAGCATAGCTCTACTTTTGATGACAAGATATTTTTTTACATAAATTTAATAATATTTTTGTTTCGTTAATCAACCAACACAATCATGCTATGAAGCTTACTGTGGAGAAGAATAAAACCGTTGATTTCATCTCAAAACTAATTTCAAATTGTTGTTTTAGAAATAAAAACTGGAGTAGGACAAAAGGAGATTGAGAATCATTGTCCCTACTCCAAGTAAATAACAGGCGACCATTAGTTGTGGCCGCTCGTTTAAATATGATTCACTGCAAATATTGATAGATATGAGTTAGAAAGCTTTTTACTTTCATGCATATAGCACTAAGAATAATGTTAATCATTTCGTTCAATGCTCTCAATGCTCTAATTAAACAAAACTCACATGCTTTCTTTGACGTTTTATTCTACCAAAGTTGCTCTAATAAATTCGTTTGTTCTGCGGTCTGGACCTACTGAGAAGATTGAAATATGGACACCGCATAATTCTGAAATACGCTCTAGCAATTACGTGCATTCTCAGGAGTTCATCTAAACTACGGCAACCTGTAATGTCTTCAGTCCAACCTGGAAGCTCTTCGAAGATAGGTTTACAAACGTCTTAATTGATCTAAGTTTGCTGGGTATTCAGTAATCACCATCTAATTCGTAAGCGAGTACAAATTTTTAACTGTGTCTAATCCTGTTAAACGTCGATTGAGTTAATTGAAAGATCCTGGATACCACTTACACGACGTGAATGACGCAATACAACTGAGTCGAACCAACCCACTACGACGTGGACGTCCAGTAGTTGTACCCATATTCACGACCCACTTTCAATAGGGTGGCCATCTTCATCAAAAAGTTCAGTTGGGAATGGACCGTCACCTACACGAGATGTATATGATTTACATACACCAATCACTTTAGACACTGATGTAGGGGCCAACACCTGTACCTACTGTAACGTTACCTGCAACTGGATTACTAGATGTAACGAATGGATATGTACCATGGTCGATATCTCAATCATGACACCTTGTGCACCTTCGAATAATACCTTTTCATCAGCCACATTTGCATCGTCTAAAAATTTTTAGCTGTGTCTGTCACATAGTCTTTTAAACGTTGACCTGCAGCATAATATTCGTCAAAGATTTCATCGAATGTTGGACAAGTTTCGTTAAACATGCCTTTAAAGTATGCGTTTTTATATTCAATATTTTCTTTAAGTCGGCGTTCGAATGTTTCCTTTTTCTAATAAGTCTGCCATGCGAATACCGATACGTTGTGCTTTATCTACGTATGCTGGGCCGATACCTTTTTCGTTGTACCGATTTTATTATCGCCACGACGACGTTCTTCATATCTCGTCTTGAGCTAGGTGATAAGGTAAAATGACTTGTGCGCGATTTGAGATGCGTAGGTTGTCAGTTGAAATGCCACGTTCATTTAACCCATCTAGTTCTTTTAATAATGCGACTGGATCTACAACTACACCGTTACCGATTACAGCTAATTTATCTTTATAAAAAGATGCCTGATGGTACTAAGTGTAATTTGTAAGTTTCTCCACCGAATTGAATCGTATGTCCCGCATTGTTACCACCAGAAAAATCTAGCAATTACGTCTGCTTGCTCTGCTAAAAAGTCTGTTATTTTACCTTACCTTCGTCTCCCCATTGTGTCCCAACTACTACGATTGATGACATATGAGCACCTCCAAGTTTTTTTCTCGTTTAACCACTAGGTATTTTACCAATATGATTTTTGAATTTGCAAATAAAAATCGAACATTAATTAGCGTTCGATAACGCATCATCTTTTCAGTATTTTTCTGTGAAAAATCACTTTTAAACGTTTCTATGACAGTTGTTCAAAGGGTATTTAAGTGAAATACATACACATACTTCCAACATTTTTCAAAAAGAGAAAAACAGATAAAAACCGTACAATAAACAGTTTACAACAATTATTGTACGGGAAAAATATTTTTATGACATATCTGCATGAGCATAATCAATGTCTGTAAATTTATTATATTGTTTCATAAAGTGAAGTTTCACAGTACCTGTTGGACCGTTACGCTGCTTGGCGATGATGATTTCAATTTCACCGTTATCATCATTTCTGTCTGTGGTTCAAAACCAGCATCGTCATCATCTTCATCACCTTCACCACGATTATAATAATCATCACGATATAAGAAAGCGACAATGTCGGCATCTTGTTCTATAGACCCAGATTCACGAATATCATCATCATCAGGACGTTTGTCTTGTCGCTGTTCAACGCCACGGATAACTGACCCAGTGCAATAACTGGGACATTCTAATTCACGCAATCGCCTTTAAGTGTACGTGAAATCTCTGAAACTTCTTTGTTGATCGGTTATCTGAGAAACGCGATCCGCTTCCTTTGAATCAATTGTAGATAATCAATCACAATCATATCAAGACCGTGCTCTTGTTTGAGCCGACGACATTTAGAACGTAAATCATTGATACGGATACTGGCGTATCGTCTATGAAGATTTTTAGTTCGTGATAGCTACCTACCGCAATCGTAAAGCGACTCCAATCTTCTTCAGTCATCGTCCCAGTTCTTAAACGATTGGAATCAACGTTACCAGAACTACAAATCATACGTGTTGCCAATTGGTCGGCGCCCATCTCAAGTGAGAAAGATACCGACAGTATACATATCTTCATGTGTGCAACCTTTTGCGCAATATTTAAGGCAAAGGCAGTCTTACCTACTGAAGGACGTGCCGCTAGAATGATTAAACTGTTACGGTTAAAAACCAGCAGTCATTTGGTCTAAGTCACGATAACCAGTTGGAATACCTGGTGTTTGACCACTATTTTGATCGAGTTCTTCTGCGGTCTTTCATATACCTGTCCTAAGACATCTCTAATATCTTTAAAACCATCACTTTCTCTAGTAGAAGATAGTTCTAAAATACGTCGTTCAGCATCACTTAAAATCGTATCTAATTCTAATTCATCATTATAGCCATCATTCGCTATACTATCAGCGGTTTGAATAAGTTTCCGTTTCAACGCATGTTTAAAAACGATATCCGTATAGTACTGAACGTTTCGCGTTGTCGGTACACTCGTCGATAGTTCTGGCAAGATATTGAGGGCCACCCGCTTCGTTCAAGCTACCTTCACTTGATAATTGATCCATCAATGTGACAACATCAATTTCTTATTATCCTCATTTAGGTGCATCATTGCTCGAAAAATATGTTGATGGGCGCCTCTGTAAAACGACCCAGGAAGCAAGACTTCCTGAGTAGTATAATGAGTTCTGGATCTATAATAATGGCACCTAAGACAGATTGTTCAGCCTCATTGCTAGTGTGGCATTTGATTTTGCCTATACATTCCATCCATTATCTACTTACACCTCTTATTTCAATCCATCTTTTATTTTTATCGTCATCTGATATTGTCACGAGATACACTACAGATATTTCAGAGGTTAACAAATTGTATAAGTCATACATCTTATATATTGCACCTATAATAGTAATCATGTACTATCCTCGCGTCATATCTTTAAATTATTGTTCTACAGTGTGCACACGGATTGTACCTTCGACTTCTTTGTCTAATTTCACTGGAACGTTAGTATATCCTAGTGCATGAATACCATGCGGTAAGTCCATTTTACGTTTGTCGATTTTAATATCATGTTGTTTTTAGCGCTTCGGCAATTTGTTTCGTACTGATTGAGACCAAATAGTTTGCCGCCTTCACCTGTTTTTAGCTGATACTTCAACTTCGATATCTTTTTAACTGTTCTTTAAGTGCTTTTGCATCATCGATTTCTTGTTGTCTATCTGCTTCGCACGTTTTATTTTGTTGTTCTAATTGTTTTAAAGTTACCAGGAGTTGCTTCTACAGCATATTTATTTTAAGTAAGAAGTTATTTGCGTAACCTACTGGTACATCTTTAACTTCGCCTTTTTACCTTTTTACCTTTAACATCTTGTGTGAAAATTACTTTCATGCGTCTTCACTCCTACTCATTTGTTCTGTAATTGCTTGTTGTAATTGTTCTATTGCTTCATCTATTGTCGCACCTTTTTATTTGTGTCGCAGCATTTGTCAGATGGCCACCGCCACCCAACGCTTCCATTGTTAATTGAACATTTATGGAACCTAAAGGAACGTGCTGAGATACCGATCAGTTGTCTTCTACGTTTAGCTACTACATAAGATGCTTCAATGCCTTCTAAACTTAACAACTCATCGGCAGCTTGTGCAACCGTTACAGGATGATAAATTTTATCATCTGAACCATGTGCAATGGCTACACCTTGATCTTGTATCTTAACTGTTCTTATCAATTCTGAACGATTGATATACGTATCGACATCATCTTTTAAGAAATGCTGCGTTAAGATTGTATCAGCGCCATGTGCACGCAAATAACTTGCGGCATCAAAATGTTCTGGAACCTGTTCTTAACGTAAAAGTTTCTTGTATCTACTATAATACCTGCATACATAACAGTTGATTCTAAACGAGTCAATCTCTGTTCAGTTGGTTGATATTCTAGTAATTCCGTTACGAGCTCAGCAGTTGAGCTAGCGTAAGGTTCCATATACACAAGTAATGGATTTGAAATAAAGCTTTCGCCACGTCTATGATGATCAATGACTACTTTTGCGGTTTGCTTTATTTAAGACATTTTCATCTAAGACCATTTCAGGTTTATGTGTATCTACAACAACGACAGTCGTCTTAGAAGTCATCATATCCCAAGCCTCATCCGATGTTACAAAGCGTTCTTTTAGTTCCGGTTTCTTATCAATCCTCATCCATAACACGACGTAATGTCGGATCAATATCAGAATCATTAAGAACGATAAATGCCTCTAAATTATTCATTGATGCAAAGCGCGAAACTCCGATAGCTGCACCTATAGCATCTAAATCTGGTCGCTTATGTCCCATAACGATAACTTTATCGCCTTCAGTACAGAATATCTTTGAGGGGCATGTGAAATCACACGCGCACGTACACGCGTACGTTTTTCCATAGGGTCAGTCTTACCACCATAGAATCTTACATTGCCGTTCATATTCTTAATTGCAACTTGGTCACCACCACGACCTAACGCGAGGTCTAAACCAGATTGTGATAATTCACCTAAATCAATAAGGTTCTCCGTGCCTTCACCTACACCAATACTTAATGTTAGTTGTGCGCGGTAACCCACATTCTTCTCTCTTAATTGGCTTAAGATTTCAAAAATTAGAATCTTCTAGTTCAGCCAATATTTTTGGTTAAAGTAAGCTACAAATTGATCTGAGTTGTAACGTTTGAAGTAAATATTGTAATCTTGTGCCCAACGACTAATCACACGTGTCACCATAGAGTTAATTTCAGAACGTTGTGTATCGTTCATATTTTGAGTGATTTCATCGTAATTATCTAAAAATATTGTTGCAATAATCAGCTTTGAATCTTCATATAGTTCATTTTGTACGTTCAGTTTCAGTCATATCAAAGAAGTATAAACAATGCTCGTTTTCTGAATATCGTACATGATAGTAATAATTGTTGTTTTTCTATTTCTACTTCTTGAAATCTTTTTCCAGTTGTTTTAATATGTTAGGAAGACTTCATTGACATTTTCAGAAATCACATTCGTTTCAATATGATCTGTCATAAATTGGTTCATCCACCAATGTGATTATCTTCATCTAACACAATCATCCCTATAGGCAAGTGCTTAATCGCCTTGTTACTACTTCTGCCGAGATGTGACCACTTAAATCATCCACATAACTATCCATTTTTAGAAATGCTTTTCTCAATAACACGCCACTAATAATAATCATCACAATAAGTATAGCTGTAGCAATACCTGCCACTAATTGGTTAAAAATAAACCACACGACGACAAGTGCTATAGCAGGAGTACCATTAAAATAAACGGTATGAGCAAAGCTTTTTAGTGGATTGACGGTTCATTCTTCCACCTCTAATCACTTTTTAATCATCATTTTTATTATTTTCTTTAAATTAATACATAAAATCAATTACCCCAAGTAATCCAACAATATGCGTTGCCGGTGTAGAAGTGTCCCTACTACCATAACAAGAATTGTTATAGTTCGGCCATCTTTTAGCTTTTTACCAAAGAAGTGAATGACACTTAATCCTTGGATGTACATCACTAATGATAACACAACATCAAAGTTTAACACGATGCTTTTGGAACGTACTTGGTCTCACTTGCAATCATCGACACAAATAAGTACTATAAGATAAAAACCATAGTAAATTACGGCCTCATTTGCCATGCGAATAAAGGTTTAAAAATAGGTGTTGCTACTTTTAAATTTGCGTAAAATTGGAAATGTAATAATCAGATTAATTAAGACAAAAATGAAAAATAACTATAATTAGAAAACTAGGAGTTGGACCGTCATTTGTCGGAAACTTTCCTCAAGAATCTGTCTATAGTTTGAATCGATTCCACTTTGTTAAGAAAGCCTCATGCATTGCATTTTTAAAAGGCTTAATTAATACAGCTGCCGTCGGAATTTTATCGAATGTTTGTAATAACATCCATCCAATAAGTGTAACTAAACTTAATGAAGCTGTTGAAATATAAAGAATTCGTTCTTTAGATGTTCTTTCCTTAAGTAATTGTCCGATAATCGCACTTAATAATAAGATTAAGACCATCATACTTAAGACAAATGTATTACCTAATAATGTTGTAAGTACAACTGTTACTAATGCGCTAATTCCGAATGATTGTATGGAACGATTCCACAAAACAATACCGGGAATCGTTGCAAATAAACATAAAATCAAGCCGAGAACAGGTAATACATGTGTTACTAAAGCGACTACTAATAATGAAATAATTGCTAAAATAGTTGCTTTTAGGTTGTATTTTTGAAAAACACATACGCTACTCCCATACTTTTTGACTATAACTCCTATTTTAACCTCTTTTGCTAAAATTTAACAATAAAGTAAAGCCATACTACTAGTGACAGGTTTATGCATAAGTACGACATATGAAATAGGCTTTGCTTATATAATCTTCTGTAGGACTATTTTTTTATGCCAAAAGAAAAATTTTACCTATTCTGCACTGTTTAGTATTTCTTATGCGTGCTCATGGGGATTTTGTTCTATTATAAAAATCTTTCCTATTTACGTCGGAATTGTTTCAAATTTAAGAAATGATATAAATTAGGCGCCCAATCATTAAAAATTTAGAAGAAAACCATCATGTCCAACATTATCTGGTACGAAGAAATGACGATGATATTTAAAAACGTTCTCCCTAAAGCTCTTACTTGATCATCAGGATAAAGCAAATCGTCAATAAAGCCCATAGTTAGTACTTTCGTTTCCAACGATTGAAAGACTTCATCAACATCATCTTCCTCTATCTAAATGGTGACTATCTAAGACGTCTAGCAGTGTTAAATAACAATTTAAAATCGAAATATTCTTTTGAACTTATCACCTTGATGTTGTTGATAGCTCACTACTTCATCTGGTGTAAAAACGTTGATCATAACTTTTTAGACGATCGATACGTGAGGAAAGCCGAGTTGACGTGCGATACTTAAACCTTCTTTACCGCCTATATGTATAGCTTGTCTTGCAATCTCGTTAAAAAGCACGACTATAGGAGGACGTTTTATCAGTAGCGGCTAATATGATTGCTTTTTCCACCTCGAATTGACGATTATAAAGCAATTCCATCGCTTGCATGCCACCCTAAACTGCCTCCAATGAGAATATTAATCTTCTTAAATTCTAATGCTTTGTATACCTAACTCAATAGCTCTAACTATATCCCTCAATGTTAAATGTTCTGGGAAGTTGTCATCATTTAATTTAGAACTCGAACCAAAATGGACTTCCAATGACATTGAATGTAAGAAATTGATAATCATGAACTGGAAATGTAGCCACCGTCAATGATTTCTCGCCACCAGCCAGGTTGCGCATCCGTACCGTATGTTAAATGATTGCCAGTAAGTGCATGACAAACAACGACAAGGGGTTGACCAGAAGTCCTACTATGTTCATAACGTAGACGTAAATGATCAATCGTTTCACCAGATTCAGTTTATAAACTCACCTAGTTCTAATGTATTAACCGTGTAATTCGTCATAATAGTTCCCTACCTCCTTCAACTAAAAAGTGCCTTACTCAAATGATGTAAAGGCACTTATCGTACTTATCATTCGAGTTGCTCGTTGGTATTAGCACCGTGCTATTTAAAGTCGGTTGCTGAAGCTTCTACGGGCCAAATCCTCTAGCTTCTCAAAATAAGGTTAGGTAATTTAATTGTATTGTGATGTAGATATGCATTTTCGTCTCTAATAGTCTAAATTTTCTAATTATTTTTAATCTTTAACTAACTTTTTTTCTGTAAGTTCAATGATTTGATATGATTTTCAAAGATTAAAAAGATTAAACGTAAGCAAGCAATGACAAATATACCTCCGAGAATTGTCACTGTTAGACTACGTGTGAAAAATAGGAGCATCACCAGTTGGTACGATTGCAATAATATAAGGTAAATTAAGCGTATAACCAAATGTACTGATCATGTTGTTGAATTACACCATCTATAATAAGAGCTGTAAATAAAGTGATAGGAATAAAAGAAAGCCATTTAATTACAATTGCTGGTAAGTTGACACGCGATATCATAACAAATGGAATAACACGAACGAGTAATGTGACCACGCCACATAAAACAATAAGTACTAATGTATGTAAATCTGTCGTCATTTTGTCCATCACCACCCCTAACAATGCAGCAACTATTGCGGCTATCAATATTGCTAGGTATGAAGGTAGAATTGAACTTAAAAGAAGCATCATCACAATCACACATACTAATGAGTACAATATATATTCTCAATCGTGATTTCTTAATCCCTTCAAATTGAGATATACATAAAAAATAAACATTGCGGTAATTGCAAAAGTCTAGGCCAGAGCGCATCAGGATTTGAAATATACTCTCCGAAAATGGCACCGATTACACAGGAAATAGTCCAAAATAGGTAAGCAGTAATATTTAGTCCGTGTAGCCATCGATCGTTAATTTTTCACCTTAACATATGGTGTTACAGCAACGCCAAAAGTTTCATCTGTTAATAACGTTCCAAAGCCCTACCCTATTCCAAAATCCATATTGCTTATAATTAGGTGCTAAAGTCATGCTTAATAAGAATATTCGAGAGTTAACGATAAGTGTTGTAAGCACAATTGCAGAAATAGAGTGCCTGCAATCACTAATGTACAAATAATAAATTGGGCTGCACCAGCATAAATAATCAGACACAATAATATAATTTCTAAAACACTGAAATTTTGGGAGGCTGCCACAATTCCAAATGATAGTCCTACACCTGCATATCCAAGTAACGTAGGAATACACCTTTTCACACCTTGCTTAAACGTAAGGTGAGTCATATTATCAGCCCCAGTCTCTCCAATAAAATAATAAAATCAGTCTAATATACTTAATTACTTTATTCAATATATTTAAAGGCCGGTATGTAGCTGTCATACATACCGTGGTCTCAAAAAGCTAATATATAAGAGTTTTATTTTTCAGAATTTTCTTTCTTGTTTTTTTAGACCCTCTTTCCAACTTCTATCCTTTAAAATCAAAAATGTTTACAACATTACTTTTAAAGATTATCAAAAATAATAGTGACTGAACTTTTGCAACTCTTTAAAACATCATTGATTTTTAATTTTTATTAAAATTTTATTTAGAAATAGTAATTTTCAAAAAGATACTTAATTTAGTTTGATATAATCACACCATCAAATGAAAACGAGGTGTAACAATATTGAATTAGCAACGAAATGTATACTAACTACTTTGTTGGTTTTTAAGTAGTTTATTTTTAGTATTTTCGACTATCACATATGCGAGTGAACGTGATTATAAAGACAGTCTTAAAATCACTACACATAACGTGTATTTCTACCTACTGCTATCTACCCTAATTGGGGACAATCTCAGCGCGCTGATTTAATTTCAAAAGCAGATTACATTCAAAAATCAAGATGTCGTGATTCTAAATGAATTATTTGATAAAAAGCATCAAAAAGATTGTTAACACGTTTACATTCACAGTATCCTTATCAAACACCTATCGTTGGTAAAGGTACAGAAGGTTGGCAAAAATACTTCTGGTACTTTATAGAAAAATTAAAAAGTAAGCGGTGGCGTTGGCATTGTGAGCAAATGGCCTATCGTACAACAAGAACAACATATTTATAAAAAGGTTGTGGGGCTGATATGGCTGGTAATAAAGGCTTTGCCTACATTAAAAATTAATAAGAATGGCAAATACCACCATATTATCGGAACACATCTACAAGCTGAAGATCCAACATGCTTTAAAGGAAAAGATAAAGACATTAGACAGAGTCAAATGAGTGAAATTAAACAATTTATCAAAGACAAGAATATCCCTAAAAAATGAACCTGTCTATATCGGTGGTGACTTAAATGTCATTAAAGATTCAGATGAATATCAACAAATGGCAAATAACTCAAATGTTTCGTTACCTACTCAATTCGATGGTAATGCATATAGTTGGGATACTAGCAGTAATAGTATTGCGAAATATAATTATCCTAAATTAGAACCTCAACACTTAGATTATATTTTATTAGATCGTGACCATGCACAACCAAGCTCATGGCATAATGATAGCACATAGAGTGAAGTCACCAGAATGGTCCGTGAAATCTTGGGGAAAAACATACAAAATACAATGACTACTCAGATCATTTATCCACTTTCTGGCTACGCATCAAAATGAATAGGACGATTGATACATTTAATTATTAAATATTAATATTTTAGAATAGGGAGCTATATGGAAACATTGGCATATATACTTCGAATTTCATATAGCTTTTTTATGATATTATTTTTATGAGTTATATAGAAATAAACGTTGTTTGACAAACTAAGTTAAATATTTTGAATATGAATGACAACGTTTAAATAAATCAATTTTCCACTATTTTTATATTTTTACAGGCGTTCTCTAAAAGATAAATACTTGCTACTTCATGTATTATTTTCATGATTTTATAACTCAATCTATGACAATAATATTTACTATTTTTAGACATACGTTTGTGTGGACGTCAGACAACCGTGATCTATAAAAGATCTGTTATATCAGCATTTTAAACTCGAGAAAATTATTTTAAATTATTTTAGACATCCATCTCTAATTGAATATAAAAATAACAATTTTTGTCTTTATATAAAAAACTGCCGATAAGTTTATAGAATCTTATCGACAGTTAAATAACTATTTAATATTGTAATTATCTAGTTAAGTTTATATGATTATTTGATTGGTTTTTCAATTTTAGTTTTGCCACCCATAAATGGTACTAATGCTTCAGGAATTGTTAATGTACCATCTTCGTTTTGATAGTTTTCAACGATGAGCTGCAAATGTACGACCTACAGCTAAACCACTACCATTTAATGTGTGGACTAATTCTGGTTTTAGAAGCAGCATCACGTTTGAATCTGATATTTGCGCGACGTGCTTGGAAATCAGTACAGTTAGAGCAAGAACTGATTTCTTTTATAATCATTGTAACTTGGTAACCAAACTTCTAGATCATATGTTTTACTAGCACTGAAACCAATATCGCCAGTACATAAGATAACACGACGGTATGGTAAACCCTAATTCTTCAAGAATAGCTTTAGCATTTTGTGTCATTTCTTCTAAAGCATTCCAAGAATCTTCAGGTTGTACAATACGAACCATTTCAACTTTATCAAATTGATGTAAACGAATTAACCCTCTAGTATCTCTACCAGCTGATCCTGCTTCACCACGGAACATGCAGTTTGAGCTGTAAATAATTCAGGTAGTACACCTGGTTGAATAATTTCATCTCTATAGAGTTTGTTAGAGGTACTTCTGCAGTTGGAATCGTATATAAGTCTTCTTTTTCAACTTTAAATAAATCTTCTTCAAATTTAGGTAATTGACCTGTTCCAAACATCGTATCAGCATTCACTAATTGTAGGTGTCATCATTTCAGTATAACCATGTTGCGTTGTATGTTTTGTCAACATGTAGTCTCATTAAAGCTACGTTCAAGTAATGCGCCATCTTTAGTTAAGTATACGAACGAGCACCAGATACTTTAGCAGCACGTTCAAAGTCAGCCATTTTTAATTCTTCAACTAAATCCCAGTGCGCTTTAGGTTCAAATTCAAAAATCACGTGGCGTACCCCATTTTTAACTTCAACGTTTTCTTCATCAGAAGCACCTTTGAGGTACGTCTTCATTAATTAAGTTAGGAATACGAATTAAGATATCTCTAATTTTAGTATCTACTTCATTAAGTTGATTATCGATATCTTTAATTTCATCACCTAAATGACGCATCTCAGCAATGACGTCATCAGCGTCTTCTTTATTACGTTTCTTTTGAGCTATTTCTTCGCTCACTTTATTTCTTTTCGCCTTCATCTCTTCAGTTTTACTGATTAATTCACGGCGTTGTTCATCTAATTCTAAAACTTGGTCGACAACTTTGAGGATCGTCGCCTCTAATTCAATCTTTTTGCTCTTCACTTTCTCAGGTTCATTTCTAAATAAAACGAATGTCTAACATGTAACCTTCATCCTTTCCCAAATAAAAATATATTCAATTTTATGGATGACTTCGTGTGATAAAACACAAAAAAGACCACATCCCAGACAAGGGACGTGGTCTACGTGTTGCCACCTCTATTTAACAATTTCAAGTAAATTAAAACCATTTACCTCAATTGCGCTTAACTAAAATAACGGTTATTACCGATTGTTCACATATAGTAGGTAGATTCACATGAATGTCGATTACTTGTTCTCACTACCACAAGCCTCTCTGAAATCGAACTATCTATGCTACTTGTCCTACTGAACAATACTTTATTAACTTAATTTTTAATATAGCAAAGTCATTATCATATTTCAAGTTATTTTAAATTTGCTAACAATTACGTCATATTTAGATGTGCTTATATGCAACACTTTTTAAATCATTAGTGTCCCGCTTCTACAACTTGTTGAAACTGAAATATCTTTGTTCTGTGTAATAGTAGATACATTGTGACGATATACATACAAATTTTTCTCGGATGAGCGGCGAGAGAATTTCAACATTATTATAATCAACTGCTTTGTAATGTCACCTTACGTTCTATTTCCATTTTAATATTTTTAATTAAAATAAATAAAACTGCTACATTATGCTATCGGTCTACTAAAATAATGAATCATACATGACGATGTAAAAAGAGTTTCATTTAACTATTGACGAATGTCAGATACAGGTATAGTATTCTTAATTGTATTTAGAAGAGATGATTTAAAATCACATGTAAACAATTGTTTTGAAATAAATAAAAAGATTCGTGAAATAAAAGCAAACATAAGACTTGCAACATTTTAAGAAATAACATGTTATGGGAGGTTATGTCGTTATGAAAACGTTAGATTCTGTTAATATTCCTATAAGAAAAGACGAAACACATAAAGGTGACTATGGTAAAATTTTCATTAATCGGTGGATCTGCTAATATGGGGGCGCAATCATGCTTGCTGCACGCGCTTGCGTTTATAGTGGGAAGTGGACTCAGTACTGCAGCAACACATCCAAACAATCATGCTGCGCTACATTCTCGTTGTCCTGAGGCGATGGTTATAGATAGTAATGATACTAAAATGCTTACAAAAATGATTGAAGCAACCGATAGTATCCTTTATCGGTCCAGGTCTTGAGTAGATTTCAAAAGGTAACAATGCCATCACGTTTTTACTTCAAAATATACAGCCTCATCAAAATTTAATTGTTGAGCGGAGATGCTATAACAATATTCAGTAAGTTGAAACCTCAAATTCCTACATGTCGTGTTATATTCACACACATCAAAAAGGAATGGGAGCGTTTGAGCGGTATACCTATTGAAGAACAAACATACGAACGTAACCTTGAAGCGGTAGAACGTATTGGCGCGACAGTAGTATTAAAACAACATGGTACGGAAATCTATTTCTGCAATGATGATGTCTATAAATTACCTATTGGCACACCTGCTATGGCTACAGGTGGTATGGGCGATACACTTGCGGGCATGATTACAAGTTTCGTAGGCCAATTTGATAATTTTAAAGAAGCTGTTACAAGTGCAACTTACATGCATAGTTTTATCGGTGAAAAATTATCTGACACAATGTATGTTGTTCCACCTTCACGTCTGATAAGTGAAAATTCCGTATGTGATGAAAACAACTTAGAAGGTTAACAGATATCAGATTAATTACTGTGCTTATCAGTAGCTGGTATGATTGAGAAGGTACATTGTTGAGAGGGACAGTTATACTTTTAGACACTCTCTATTGAAGGGGGTCTAAATGTATGAAAATGATTATTCATTTATCCTCGATGCATGGTGCTACAGAAGTCATAAAGGACAAATCAATTTAATATAAACAAGAAATTATGCATGAGACATAGCTATGTCTCATGCATTTGTAGCTGTATATGACGTCGATGACTGAGTTAGAAAATAACTCATTACAACTCTAGTCCGACTTCCCTATATAAACTTTTTGTTCATAAAATCTACAGATAGTTTAATTGAAGAGTTCCGAGCAGAACAACGAACCCTGTGTTTCTGTCTTACTCCTTTTAATTATTCATCACTATCTTCTTCATTATCTGAAGCACTCTGATATCTCATTCACTCTATCCATAAAATCTTGTCTGATATCAATACGAGTCGTCATTTCTGGGAGACTCTACAGATTCCGTTTCTGCATCACCTTCTGTATGAATCGCACTGCCTGGTGTCTGATTATCCACTACCTCTTCTACATCCTGCTGTTTTCAGTAGTAGTAGATTGTTGCGCTTCATCTGCATTTTCTTCACTATCGTCTCTTCGTTTTACTTTGGCAACAGTAGAAAACAAATTGACCATCTCCGAGTTTCATAAGGCGTACACCTTGTGCTGCACGTCCATTTTGAGAAATATCATGAACGTCAAGACGGATAATCACACCAGCGTTAGTTACAACCATTAAAATCCTCTTCACCGGTCACAGTTGTGATACATAAACGATGTTACCATTACGCTCGGTAATTGTCGCAGTTTTTGATTCCTTTACCACCACGATTTGATAAACGATATTCGCTAACAGGTGTACGTTTACCGTAACCATTTTCAGTAACTGACTAGTACTTCATCTTCACTTTCTGAATCTGCAACATCAAGACCGACGACTAGTATCCCTTCTACGTGAGAAATACCTTTTCACACCTGCTGCTGTACGTGCCTAATGGGACGCAATGTAGATTCAGAGAAATCTAATTAATGATGCATAGCGAGTTCCAATAAGAATATCTTCATTACCTGTTGTTAGACGTACTGCAATTAATTCGTCATCTCTCTTTAAAGTTAATTTCGCAATTTTACCGTTTTTGTTAATACGTGGAGAAGTTACTTTAATGATGAACGTTTAACGCTACCTTTTGTTTTGTCGCAAAGACGAGATAATCTTCTTCACTTTCAAGGTCTTTAACAGCAATCATCGTACTTATTGTTTCGTCATTGTCTAGTCTCAATCGCGTTAATAATAGGTATGCCTTTAGATTGACGTGACAGCTCAGGAACTTCATAACCCTTTGAGTTTATATACACGACCTTTATTCGTAAAGAATAGAACATGATCATGTGTACTCATTGTTACCAATTGACTAACAGAAGTCCTCTTCCAACGTATTCATACCTTGTACGCCACGACCACCACGATTTTGAGAACGATATGTAGATACTGGTAAACGTTTAATATAGTTATTATGACTTAATCGTAATAACAATTTGTTCTTCAGGGATTAAATCCTCATCTTCAATGATCTTCTAGACCACCTAATTGAATTTCAGTGCGACGTTCATCACCGATAACGTTCTCTTTAATTTCAGTCAATTCATCACGAACTAATTTGTAATAATATTTTCTTCATCAGCTAAGAATCTTTCTAACTCTTTAATATATTCTAATAGTTCATTATACTCTAGATTCTATTTTATCTCTTTCTAAATCCAGTTAAACGTCTTAAACGCATATCTAAAATTGCTTGAGCTTGACGTTCAGATAGTTTAAAACGCTCTTGTAAACTTGCCATCGCAATCTTATCAGTATCTGATTCACGAATTGTTGTGATAATTTCATCAATATGATCACAGTGCTAGTTTCTAAACCTTCTAGATATATGTGCACGATCTCTTGCTTTTTCAAGATTATATTCAGTACGTCGTCTTACCACTGCTTTTTGATGTTCTAAGTAATGAATAAGTGCATCTTTTTAAATTGAAATAAGTTTTAGGTCTACCATTCACTAAAGCAATCATGTTTCACACCAAAATGATGTTTGTAATGGTGTTTGTTTATATAAATTATTTAAAATAACACTCGCATTTGCATCTTTTACGTACATCGATAACTACTACGTACACCTGTACGTAAACTTGTTTCATCACGTAAATCTGTAATACCGTCGATTTTTCTTATCTACGCGCTAATTCAGCAATCTTTTTCAATCATACGTGCTTTATTAACTTGGTAAGGTACTTTCGTGTACGACAATACGTTGACGACCGCCACCACGTTCTTCTATTTCAGCACGAGAAGCGCAATTTGAATTGATCCTCGACCTGTTTCATATGCTCGACGAATACCACTCTTCCCTAGTACTAAACCAGCAGTCGGAAAATCAGGACCTTGGATGTCTTCCATCAGCTCATCAATGTGTGATGTCTGGGATTCTTACTAAACTGAGACATACCGTCTAATAACTCTCATGTTAAATTATGTGGGGATGGGAATATTTGTAGCCATACCTACAGCGATACCTGACGCACCATTCACTAATAAGTTAGGGAAACGTGCAGGTAAGACTGACGGCCTCTTTCATTACCATCATAGTTGTCAATAAAATCAATGGTATCTTTATTTGATATCTCGTAATAAGTTCAATGTTATTTTAGCCATACGTGCTTCTGTATAACGCATTGCAGCTGCACCGTCACCATCCATAGAACCAAAGTTACCTTGACCATCAACTAAAGTGGATATCGATAACTGAAAGTCTTGGGCCATTCTTACCATTGCTTCATAAATTGATGAGTCACCATGTAGGGTGATATTTACCCATGACATCCCCGACTATACGTGCAGATTTCTTTGTATGACGGTTTGTCTGGTGTCATACCTTGTTCATTTTAAAAATCCATAAAGAATGCGTACGATGTACTGGCTCAAATCCGTCTCTAACATCAGGTAAATGCACGAGAGACAATAACACTCATAGCATAGTCTAAGAATGATTCACGTATTTCACTTTCGTTATATTTCGTTCATTAATTCTTGATTGAGGTAATTCAGCCATCAAGAGATCCTCCTTCAAAAAGTTCAGTTCATAGTGTCTAGAAATCTAAGTTGGCATAGACTGCATTGTCTTCAATAAATTGTCTACGATTTCTCTACATCGCCCATTAACATTTCAAATGTTTGGTCTGCATCAATTGCATCTTCAAGTGCTACTTGCAACATAGAGCGATGTTCAGGATTCATGGTAGTTTCCCATAATTGGTCTGCGTTCATTTCACCAAGACCTTTGTAACGTGCAAATCGACCATTTTGGTGACTGGGTTCTAATTCTTGTTTTTCAATTGTCTAATTCTCTATCGTTAAAATACATAATATTTTTGTTTTACCTTGTGTCAGTTTTGATATAAAGGCGGTTGAGCAATATAAACATAGCCCGCTTCAATAAAGGTCTCATGAAACGATAGAAGAATGTTAGTAATAACGTATCGTATATGTGCACCATCGACATCAGCATCAGTCATGATTACAATCTTTATGATAGCGTGCTTTATATATCAAATTCTCCACCAATACCCGTACCAAATGCAGTAATCATTTGACGAATTTCGTTATTGTTTAAAGATACGATCTAAACGTGCTTTTTTTCAACGTTTCAAAATTTTACCTCACAATGGCAAATCGCTTGTGTTCTTGAATCACGACCAGATTTTAGTAGACCCACCGGCAGAGTCACCCCTACGATAAAGATTTCACTTTCTTCGGGGTTCTTACTAGAACAATCCGCCAATTTACCTAGGTAAGCTTTGAAACTTTCTAATGCTGATTTACGACGCGTAACTTCACGTGCTTTTTCGCAGCCACAGCGTGCGCGTGAAGCCATGATACCCTTTTCAACAATACGGTCCCTACATGATGGATGTCTCATATAAGAAACGTTCAAAGTAGTTCAGAAAATAGTTTATCAACGATTTGACGTACTTCAGAGTTTACCTAATTTTTGTTTTTGTTTGTCCTTCAAACTGAGGATCACATGTTTAATTGATACGACTGCTGTCAAACCTTCCGTGTGTCTTCACCCTGAAAGTCTTTCTTTATCCTTTGATAATCTTACTATGTGTAATCCATAGCTATTTAAAGTACACGAGATAGATGCACGTTTGAAACCTTCATGTCGTACCACCTTCATATGTGTGAATATTATTCGCATACGTTACAAGTTTGGTTGCATAAACCACTGTTGTATTGAAGTGCAATTTCAACTTCAATATCATCTTTAGCTTTGATGGACGTAAATAGGTTCTTCATGTGAAGAGGCTTCTTTATTTTCATTTAATAGTTCAACATAGGATTTAATACCGCCTTCATAGTGATATGAGTCTTCTCGAACTTCTTCACCACGTTTTCATCTCTTTAAAGTAATTTGAAATACCTTTATTTAGGAAAGCAAGCTCTACGTATACGTTGTTTGTAGTGTTTCATAGTGATAAACTGTTGTCGTTTCTGTAAAGATTTCAGAATCGGCTTTAAAATCGAATGAGCTGTACCTGTATTATCATCATCGTTTCTTCAATGACTTTCAAGATCAAATGTGATGTACACCTTTTTATAGGCTTGATGATAAACTCTGTGCTCATTTATACGATGTATAAACTTCAAGATCTTGTGATAATGCATTTACTACTGATGATCCTATACCATGTAAAGACCACCAGATACTTTATATCCGCCACTCGAAATTTACCACCAGCATGTAAGTACAGTTAGAATAACTTCGACAGCAGGACGTCCCATTTCTTTTCTTGAATGCCAACAGGTATACCACGGCCATTATCCGTTACCTTTAATCCAATTGTCTTTTCTCGATTACAACTTCAATATGAGTCAGCATAACCTGCTAATGCTTCATCGATACTGTTATCGACAATTTCCCATACAAGATGGTGCAACCTCTTTCTGAAGTTGAACCAATATACATACCTGGTCTTTTACGAACCGCTTCTAGACCTTCTAAATACTTGTATCTGTCCAGCACCATAACTATCTGTGTTGTTTACATCTGACACTGTATTCCACCTTCACTTTCTCGTTACTTAATAATTTCACCTTGACTAATACGGTATAACTTAGCGTTATTCATAATTTCATGATTCTATTCCGTCAACGGACGTTGTTGTAACAAATGTTTGTACTTTATGTTGAATCGTACTTAATGAAATGAGTTTGACGTGAATCATCAAGCTCACTCTAGACATCATCTAGAACAGTAAGATTGGATATTCACCCTACTTCAATATTCATTAACTCAATTTCAGCCAACTTAATTGATAGCGCAGTGGTACGTTGCTGACCCTTGAGAACCATACGTTTGAGCATCCATGCCAGATTTCACATTGAAAACTTAAGTCATCACGATGAGGGGCCATAGAGACATACACCTCGATCTTTTTCTCTTTGTAAATTGTCATTTAACAATGCTAATACTTCTTCAATTAGCTCAGATTGATTGGTCTTTCATAATTCTTAACTTCAAAACTAGGGAACATACTGAGTGTCAGTGTTTCTCGATCATTTGTAATACCTGCATGAATGGAGTTCGTGCAAGTGTTTCTAATTCATTATAAAAGTGTCTCGACGTCTAATGTAACCTTCAGTGCATATTCAGCAAATTGTTGGTTTAAGACTTCTAGCATTGTGTATCTGTCTTCTGCCCAATTTGTAACTGTTTGAAGTAATTGTTCTTTTGCTTTTAGAATACGCTGATATTGAGCTAAATCATTTCAAATAGACAGCAGATATTTGTCCTAACTCCATATCTATGAACTGTCGACGTATTTGTGGCGAACCTTTAACGATATTTAAATCTTCAGGCGCAAATAAGACGACGTTTAAATGTCCAATATATTGAGTTAGTCTGCTTTGTTCAAGATGATTGACTTTTAACTTGCTTTACCTTTTTAGTTATAAACATCGTAAGCGGCATCGTACCATGTCTATAACTTAGCTCACCTCTATTTTAGCATAATCAGACTTCGAAACGTATGAGTTCCTTATCATTTGACGTACTGATGACTTTTTAGCAAGCGCTAAGGTATAAATTGATTCTAGTAAATTTGTCTTTCCTTGTGCGTTCTCACCAATCAGGATATTGACATCGGATGACAATCTAATGTCACTGTTCATAGTTATCGATAATTTCTAATTGGAGTGTATTAAGTCATTGTTCACCTTGATGGATGATTAAAAAGGAACCGTATCTCAGGACATCTGTAATATCAATGCGGGCTCGTTGTGTTCTAATCTTTGCCACGTCTTGTCTTCACGTTCAACATTAATGAAAACCTCAAAATCCTGTAGAAAACCATTTTGGCTTGTCCACCTGATCTCTATAGATTCCTTCAGTTTTATGAAATTGACCTAAAGTGATATTTCCTATCAACAACTACTCGAACCAAAATTTCTACCCATTTCATATGTAGCTCATTAATATATTATACTGTTTTTACTTTGAATTTCATTTAAAATAAAGGATGAAATCGTTTACTTATGATATATTTTTATTTTATCAAAAGTTACTACAAATTTTTATAATTTATCTTACAATCATTTTAGAAACTTACACTGAATTTTTAAATTTAGTGAGTTTGTTTAGCACACTTTTTCCATAGGGGTAATTTGAATACTCAAATATATTTATTATGCTATAAAAAAGTGCTCATGTACATTTGAAAATTAATTCTATATATCACGATAATTATCTCATCTCGTCTATTTTAATAGCTCTTGAATCGTTTAAAATGAGATGTGATTTCGAATATCAAAGCTATGAAAACAAAGATGCACAGGTCCTTTGTATATGATTAAGCGATTTTAACTACTTGTACTGTAATTTTTATTAATATGTTCTAATAGGCAGAATTAATTGCGTAACTAGAATCATCATCTTTTGGTTTTAAGATAAATGGTTTCATTGTACCAAAGAATTCTACTTCTACTTCATCATTATCAATGGCTTTTAAAGCATCCATCATGTATTTTGAGTTGAAAGAAATTTTCAAGTTTCCGCCTTCTACATCATTAGCGTTAACTTCTTTCTTTTTAACAGTACCAATTTCAGGAGAAGTGATGAAAGTTCAACTAATTCATTACCTGTACTTAATTTAATAACATTATTTCCACCTTCACGTGCTAATAAAGATGCACGATCAATTGCATGATAGAAGTCTCCATTGTTAATTCCTAATTTAATCTCATACTTTTCTGGGGAATAAACGTGTCGTATCTGGATAATGACCTTCTAAGTAAACGTGAGATGAAATTAATATTCCCCACTCTGAATAACACTTGGTTAGGAAGCAAAGAAAATATCAATATCTTCGTCGCTGTCACTCATAATTTTATTTAATTCAGATAAAGCTTTACCAGGAATGATGACATTTTTATTTTTCTGATTCATCTTCTAACTGTAATTTTTCTTACAGCTAAGCGGTGTGAATCTGTTGCTGTGCATATTAATTCATTATCTTGTATAAGCCAGTTTTACACCAGTAAGTACTGGTCGTTTCTGAGGTGGACACTGCGAAATTAGTTTGTGCAACGATATTTTTAGTACCTTAACTCGACAATTGAATAGCGTCATCTCGTGATACCTCAGGTAATAATGGATATTGATCAGATCTAAAACCACTTAAGTTAAATTCTGAATGACCTGATGTGATTAATGTTTGAATTGTTCATTAGTTGATAATTTAACTTCTTTTCCAGGAAGTTTTTAATAATATCAACGAAGAAAACGACCAGGAAGTACAACTGATCCTGTTTCTGAAATTTCAACAATTTCCTTCACCATCAACTTGTTTTGGAATAGTGATTTCTATTGATATTTCTGAATCTGACCCAGTTAAAATGACTTCAGTATCTTTAGCATCAATTTTGATACCTGTTAAAATCGGGTAAAGTTGTTCTAGGTGAGATAGCCTTTAAGTGTCGTTAAGTTGATTAATAAAATAATCTCTTTTGATTGTGAATTCCATCATTAAATTTAAACTCCTTCCAGTCGTTTATATATAATTATATAGGTTTTAAAACTTTAGTAATAGTAGTAGGCACTGTGGATTGGTGGATAAGTCTAAAAAACTTTACTGAATAGTCACAGTTATACACAGTGGATAAACTGTGTATGTTGTGTATTATTTTTTCACTTATCCACAATTCTATTGTTATTCAGAGGACAACTACCATCTTTTTAAGTGTTTAGGGAATTACTCTATAGTAATTATTCCTAAAAGACCGCTTTACAATCTGCTAATTTTCAATTTATTCAATATGGATTTATTTCATTACTGATTTCTAATCTTTTTCTAAGTTTTCTACTTCTTGCTTAAAAATGTAGGATCAGACTTTGATATCATTTGCTAATCTTTTTCATGGGCATGGATAACTGTTGTATGATCGCGACCTCCAAATTCTTCACCTATCTTAGGTAATGAAAAATCAGTTAATTCTCTAGATAGATACATAGCTATTTGTCGTGGGTAAGCAGATTGACTTTTTGTACGTTTTTAGCACTAAAATCTTCAATTTACACTATAATATTGACCAACTACCTTTTGGATATCTTGAATTGTGATCTTTTTAGACTTAGGTGACTTGAATGATATCTTTTAACGCTTTCTGCAGTAAGTTCGGTTGTAATAGGGTTTTCCTTGTAATTTTGAGTACGCTAAAAGTCGAGTTAATGCGCCTTCAAGTTCACGAATATTTGATTGAATTTGATTGGCGATGTAATTCAAAGCTTCTAGTGGAATATCAAGATTTTCTTCTTCAATTTTTCTTTTGTAATATCTGCCATTCTTGTTTCGTAATCAGGTGGCGTGATATCAACTATTAGCCCCCACTCAAAACGAGAACGTAGACGGTCTTCTAGCTTAGCAATTTCTTTGGTGGACGATCACTTGAAATAACGATTTGCTTTATTATTTTGATGTAATTCATTAAAAGTATGGAAGAACTCTTCTTGCGTTTGTTCTTTATTTTGAATGAATTGAATATCATCAATTAATAAAAACATCAATTTTTACGATATTTTTCACGAAATGCTCAGTTTTCATTATCACGGATCGATTTAATAAATTCGTTTGTGAATTTTCTCACTAGAAGTGTAAAAATGACTTTAGCATTAGGTTTGTTAGCTAAGAACATGATGCCCAATTGCATGCATTAAATGTGTCTTACCTAGACCTACGCCTCCATATATAAATAATGGATTATAAGCTTTTGCCGGTGCTTCTGCAACAGCTAAACTTGCAGCATGTGGGAATCGATTACCAGGTCCAATGACAAATGTATCGAATGTATTGTGCATATTAAATTGTTCTTTTCCCCAAGTCTTATCATCTATAGAAGAATTTTGTATTTGGGGGTTCTTGGAACTTTTGTGTATTTACATTGTTGATGCAAGTTCATCTTCAGAAATAAAATGTGTTTCACTTTTGCATAACCGATGACATCATAAATAATAGCCTGTATAATTTCTGAATATCGCTGATTAAGCCAACTCGCATTGAAAAGGCAGACTCACTAATATAATGGCTTGTCATTTTTATGAGTAGAGTTGCGTATCTTTATGAACGTTTGATAACTAGTGTCTGAAAATTCTTTTTCCTGGCAATTTCTAAAACTTTTATCCCAAATTTCTTTCTCTGACATAAATAACTCCATCTTTCTTAAAATTTTAGACTTATACACAGAAATAACATAGGTGGATAAAAATAATCACAGTATGTTAATAATTATCCACAAGTTAATCACAATCAGTGGATAACTTAAACATAACCATGATTTATGCACACCATTTATGTATATAAATTTACTAAATCAAATCCTTTGTAAAATCATAATTTGAACGACTTATCCACATAATTATACTTTTTAACTCCAAGTGATGTCAAATGGCTGTGAATATGTTGTTAAATTCTGAATAACTGTGTGTATAGCAGCTATGTGTTATCCACAATTTTATGAGAATTTATGTGCATAAGTGGATAACTTCAAATAAGCGTCACAATTTCTTTTTTTACTTTGGGAAATAATTTATATGGATTGTATGAACTATGTATATGACAAATTATCTATTAAAATTGATAATTTGATGAAGAAAAAGATTTGCTTATATTAAATCACAACAAGTGATTTTCAATCGTTATATCTCGTAAATTCATCTTGCTTTATAAAAAGGTATTTTGTTATATTGTAGTAGTTGCTTGAATTATGACTAGATAATAATAAGCTATAGAACAAATTCTTAATAGCAGCACAATAAGAGAGCAAATTGCTCAGATGAAGTATGTTAGTAATTGAAGCTAATATATACTTCGTTAATTTATCTATTTATATGAACCAATTTCTAGGTAGGAAGTTGGAAATATTGGTAATTGAATCAGATGGAGGTGTTTTTGTATGGTAAAACGTACTTATCAACCAAATAAACGTAAAATCATAGTAAAGTTCATGGTTTCAGAAAACGCATGAGCACTCAAAAATGGCCGCAAAAGTTTTTAGCGCGTCGTCGTCGTAAAGGCCTGTAAAGTTTTATCTGCATAAGATCACTGAATCATCAGTGGTCTGTTTAAATAATAAAAATGATATTTAAGTATTGTTCTGATATCATTTTCAAAATAATATATACGTATGTTTTGTTAATAGATACATTGTTACTATTAAAATGAATAGATTAGAATAAGCGAGTGATGTTTAATGGAAAAAGTATATCGTATTAAGAGAAATTCAGACTTTCAAGCGATATACAAGAATGGGAAGTCTGTTGCAAATAGACAATTTGTTGTCTATACCTATAAAAATAGAGATTTAAAACATTTTCGCTTAGGAACAAGTGTCTCAAAAATTGGCAATGCTGTTACAAGAAATAGAATTCAAAAGAGCGATAAGAGAGATTTTAAAGTGCATAAGCAAAATATTCACTAAAGATATTATAGTTATTATGAGGCAACCAGCAAAAAGATATGAATACACTGAGATTCAAAGTAGTTTAGAGCATGTGCTTAAATTGCAAAAAGTGTTTAATAAAAGATTAAGTAGGGCAGGGATTTAGACGAAACCGAAGTCTAACGTCACACATACCGAAGTCTTACATATGAATGTTGAACAGTTTATTAGCTTTTTAAAAGAAACAAATTTACAATGTTATAATGAATTTTTACATTAATAAGGAGGCGAGACTCTATGGATTTTGATACGATTACAAGTATTTCAACACCTATGGGTGAAGGTGTTATTGAATTGTGAGATTATCTGGGCCATGCTATTGAAATCGGAGATATCTCATATAAAGGAAAGAAAAAGTTATCTGCAGTTGAGACGCATACAATAAATTATGGTCATATTATTGATCCAGAAACAAATGAAACAGTTGAAGAAGTCATGGTGTCTGTATTACGTGCTAAAACTTTCTACACAGAGAAGATATTATTGAGATAAATTGCCATGGTGGTATTTTAACAATTAATCGTATATTAGAGTTAACTCATGACTTCATGGTGCATGTATGGCAGAACCAGGTGAATATACAAAACGTGCATTTTTATGGTCGTATAGATTTATCTCAAGCAGAAGCGGTTATGGATTTTATACGTTCCAAAACTGATCGAGCTTCTAAGGTTGCGATGAATCAAATAGAAGGACGTTTAAAGTGATTTAATCAAGAAACAACGTGCAATCCATATTAGAGATATCTCGCCCGCTGAAGTTAACATTGATTATCCAGAGTATGATGATGTAGAAGATGCAACGACGGACTTCTTACTAGAACAGTTCAAGCGTATTAAAGAAGAAATCAACCAGTTACTTGAAACAGGTGCACAAGGTAAAAGAATGAGAGAAGGGTTATCTACAGTTATTGTAGGCCATCCTAATGTTGGGAAGTCTTGATGCTCAAATAACCTTATTCAAGATAATAAAGCAATTGTGACTGAGGTCGCTGGTACAACAAGAGACGTGTTAGAAGAATATGTCAATGTTAGAGGTGTCCCAGTTACGACTCTGTAGATACTGCGGGTATTAGGATACTGAAGATATCGTAGAGAAAGATTGGTGTAGAACGTTCTAGGAAAGCTCTATGAAGCAGATTTAATTTTATTTGTAGCTTAATAACAATGAACCTCTGACGGAAGATGATCAAACTTTTATTCGAAGTCATTAAAATGATCTTGTTCTTGAAGCTTCCAGCTGTTGGAGCAACAGGAATAATTATTGTTGGTATAAGTAGAAATAAGTTAACGTTTTAATGTTACATTTCCATCCTTAATATGAGTTAATTCACATCAGCAGAAATCGTTGCTGGTGCTGGAATTCCTTTGAAATCTTTATTTGGTGTAAATGTACTCTCCTGTTTCAGGGTACACAATTGTAGGGTACTAATTTTATTGTTGTCCCTTTGTTCAAATGCATCTACAGTTGTTAATTCTGTAACTGTATTTGTTCTTGGGTCCACTAATTTCTGCAGGATATTTAGCTGAAGTCATCACTGAGTTGGCGAAGTTTCAAAGTAAATGTTGGTTTACCTTTTGTAACCTTGTAAGTTTTGACTTTCAGCATTAACTGGAGCAGTTTACTGAAGTTGAACTGTAACTTCGAACATATATAGTCCATCCATTGTATTTAATGAATCATTTACATTTGAAGAGTTGAAGCATCAGGAGTACCCCAATCTGTTGTTGTTTATTCGTATCTTGACGACTAACAGAGATACCGTGTGCTTTACCTACAAATCCATCAGCTGGTGTAAATTCTACTTTTACATCTTTTCCAATATCTGAAATAGTAAATTTATAATTACCTTTGACCTTCAACTGTATAATACCACAATCACAATGTCACCTTGACCAGTTTTATTATCAATACATGTTGGTTGAACAGTTGTATCAATCTCTGCATAAGAATGATCTTCCAGATATATACATTTCTACCTTACGTGCTGTGAACTGAATTTCTTCACGTTGTGTCTCTTTAATAACCACCAATAGTTGTTTCTCTTTTCACCCTTTTGGTGGGTGTGTAATTTTTGCAATAAAGTCTCTCACTTCCAGAAAATGCACCCAGTTCCTGTAGGATTTTCTAATTTCTGATTCTTTAGTTGCAATACGAGACTCTTGCTCCTGCCTCTAGTAATGTTTCTGCATCAGTTGAGATTTTATTTTTAAAGTTTAATTTTACGGGATGCCATCTGTTGTAATAGTTGCAATTTCAGAAGCTTCATCTGCATCAACAAATTGACCATTTTATTAAAGTCAATCCCAAGAACGAGATGTAAGCTTTCTCAGCACCACCTGTAATGTGCTAGACATTTAATGTATAGTGACTCAGCATTAGAAATATTGGCTTTAATAATGTTTCCTTCACTTCCTTTAAGGTTTTCAGTCAGCTAAATTGATTTGCCTTCGTCACCATCTAGGTCTTTATCATCACCATACCACTTTAGTAGTGCCCTGTATCCATATCTGGTCGTGTACTTCCTAAATATGGTTGTTTTTACTTCTGCTCCCGTTAAACCATCTGTAGTATCTCACTCATATGAGATACTTTTCCATAACTTTCAGGGAGCATCTCCTACATCAATTGGAATCACACCCATCGCCAGCAGTTTGTATCCCTGATGATAAAATATACAATCCAACTTCAGTTGCATCTTTTGTCAATAGTACTGGAAGACGACCTAACCACCAGAAGAAGTTGCAAGGACCAAACACTCCTGTTCCTAGACCTCCCGTTTCTTGATCCAGGATTATGTATATTTCGGTGCCAGTCTTCCGTCAGCAAAAGAAGACCTTCTAAATGCCATAATAACTGACCTGCAATATTTCTACCTGCTGATTGCGGATAATCTTCATGTCTTAAATTAATTATTGATTGGTTTATAAGGTAGGTAATGTTCCTCCCACAAACCTTTCAATTCAAGAACTCGCCCCACGGACTACCATTTCAAACAGATATTTCTCCATGGTTCCACACTCAGAATCATTCATAACAACTCAGGGAACGTTTTACCCTTATAAGTTAAACTAATTTCAAACTGAACCCCCACATTTGACCAATCGCTTTCAGCACCAATCGCTGCTTTTTATTTCCTATTAATTCCATTATTTCGAATTTCAGACCATGTATCATCTTGTTTGTTAGCTGTTATTCTAGTAAGTCCACTCTTTATCACCAAAATGTTGATTTATTGCATTTTGGATTGAAAGTTGCTTTTTCTTCTCTTGAAGCATTAGCTGCTTCCATACGTTTTCTATAGATTTCTGTTGCTTGAATGGTTTCAACGATTTTACACTTGACAATAATGACAACCTGGTGGCAACTTTCGTCATAGATCAACCTTCTTTAAGCAAATCTTTCCACCTTCGTTATCCACATTTGCCAGTTACCTGTATCTCCAAAATCTAAATCATGTAACTTGCTTTGTGAATGATTCCGCAGCAGTTTCATCAGTGTAACCATCTCTTGTCGCAGTAGCTGGTACTTGTTGCATCTTTTACATCAGCTGGAGATACCGGTACCAGTATCATTTGAACCTACTCCTTCTTCCATCTTTTACCATTACGGCTATCAGTATTTTTATTTTCTTTTACTACTTTTCAGCTTTAATTGATTTTAAGATAGAAGTTAATGAGCTAATTTGTTTAGCTTTTGCGTCTACTTCTTTTGTTGAGTAGTATCCAAAGATTCTAAAAATCGCTTAGCTTTCCAGGTAGCTTCAATTTCTCTGCATTCGAAATATGACAGCCTGTTTGCATTCCTTGAATACGCTCAATTTGAGATTCTAAACCTGCTAATTTTTCTCGAAAGAAGAAAGATTAAGTAGATAT
>BNJT01000299.1_pt1 | contig 50232 bp, 70 predicted proteins | sample 8540491 | NCBI WGS metagenome assembly BNJT01 (sample SAMD00202455, study PRJDB9452) | human saliva metagenome | host: Homo sapiens | reverse complement strand
TAAAAGGGAAGAAAACAGTTTCTTTCCTTTTTTTGCTTTAAAAAGCGAAACGAAACAAGATTAAAAACGAACGTTTATGGTATAATATTAGTAAATAATTCGCAAAAAGAGGTTTAGAGATGAAGCTGTTAGTTGTCGGTTCGGGTGGTCGTGAACATGCGATTGCTAAGAAGTTGCTTGAGTCAAAAAGACGTTGAAAAAGTTTTTTTGTAGCTCCTGGGAATGATGGGATGACTCTGGATGGTCTGGAATTGGTAAATATCTCTATTTCCGAACATTCTAAGCTTGTTGACTTTGTAAAGGACAACGATATCGCATGGTCCTTCATTGGTCCAGATGATGCGCTTGCAGCTGGGATTGTGGATGACTTTAATCAAGTTGGGCTTAAGGCTTTTGGTCCGACTAGGGCTGCAGCGGAGCTGGAGTGGTCCAAGGATTTTGCTAAGGAAATCATGGTCAAGTACGGCGTTCCGACAGCAGCCTATGGCACATTTTCAGATTTCGAGGAGGCTAAGGCTTATATCGAGGAGAAAGGCGCTCCAATCGTAGTTAAAGCGGATGGCTTGGCGCTTGGGAAGGGTGTCGTTGTTGCGGAGACGGTTGAGCAAGCGGTCGAAGCCGCTCACGAGATGCTTTTGGACAATAAATTTGGTGACTCAGGTGCGCGTGTAGTTATCGAGGAATTCCTCGACGGAGAAGAGTTCTCTCTCTTTGCTTTTGTCAATGGAGACAAATTCTACATCATGCCAACGGCTCAGGACCACAAACGTGCCTACGATGGCGATAAGGGTCCTAACACGGGAGGTATGGGAGCATATGCACCAGTTCCTCACTTGCCACAGTGTGTGGTTGACACAGCGGTGGAGACTATTGTCAAGCCAGTCCTTGAGGGCATGATTCAAGAAGGGCGTCCTTATCTGGGAGTTCTTTACGCAGGGCTTATCTTGACAGCTGATGGACCTAAGGTTATCGAGTTTAACGCTCGCTTCGGAGATCCAGAAACGCAAATTATTCTGCCTCGTTTGACATCTGACTTTGCACAAAAATATTACGGATATTCTCGATGGCAAGGAGCCAGACATTACGTGGACAGATAAGGGGGTGACGCTGGGTGTGGTTGTCGCATCCAAGGGTTACCCGCTAGAATATGAAAAGGGTGTTGAATTGCCAGCAAAAACCGACGGCGATATCACCACCTACTATGCAGGGGCTAAGTTTGCGGAAAATAGCAGAGCACTGCTATCAAACGGTGGACGTGTCTATATGCTCGTCACCACAGCAGATACCGTCAAAGAAGCCCAAGATACGATTTACCAAGAACTCGCTCAACAAAAAACAGAAGGTCTCTTCTACCGAACCGATATCGGAAGCAAGGCTATAAAAGATTAACAGATACTAAATTTGTCAATGGCGAGCCAAAGTGAGCCAAAGTAAGATAATGGTCGCAGTGGTGAAAAGACCAGAACTATTACTGTTCTGGTCGGGGGGAGATTTGAAACTTAGGCTCAAATTTTAGGAATGAAACCGAAGGTTTGCTTCCGTCCCCACCACCTAAGACCATTATCAAAAAGAAGAAAAAAGGAAAAATTATGACTAAACCAATTATTTCCATCATCATGGGCTCAAAATCCGACTGGGCAACCATGCAAAAAACAGCAGAAGTCCTAGACCGCTTCGGTGTAGTCTACGAAAAGAAAGTTGTTTCCGCTCACCGTACACCAGACCTCATGTTTAGACATGCGGAGGAAGCCCGTAGCCGTGGTATCAAGGTCATTATCGCAGGAGCTGGTGGTGCCGCCCATTTACCAGGTATGGTCGCAGCGAAAACAACCCTTCCTGTCATAGGGGTACCCGTCAAGTCGCGCGCTCTTAGTGGCGTGGACTCGCTCTACTCTATCGTACAGATGCCGGGTGGTGTACCTGTTGCGACAATGGCTATCGGTGAAGCAGGTGCGACAAATGCGGCCCTCTTTGCCCTCCGTCTCCTCTCAGTAGAGGATCAGGCTATCGCGAAAGCTTTGGCAGATTTCGCAGAAGAGCAAGGAAAAATCGCAGAGGAGTCTACAAATGAGCTCATCTAAAACAATCGGAATTATCGGTGGCGGTCAGTTGGGGCAGATGATGGCTATTTCTGCTATCTACATGGGGCACAAGGTTATCGCGCTGGATCCTGCGGCGGATTGCCCGGCCTCTCGTGTGGCGGAAATCATCGTGGCTCCTTATAATGATGTGGATGCCCTCCGTCAGTTGGCTGAGCGTTGCGATGTTCTCACCTATGAATTTGAAAATGTCGATGCTGACGGTTTGGATGCTGTCATCAAGGAAGGTCAGCTCCCTCAAGGGACAGATCTGCTCCGCATTTCGCAAAATCGTATCTTTGAAAAGGACTTTCTCTCAAACAAGGCACAAGTCACTGTGGCACCCTACAAGGTCGTGACTTCAAGTCAAGACTTGGCAGACATCGACCTATCGAAAAATTATGTCCTCAAGACTGCGACTGGTGGCTACGATGGGCATGGACAAAAGGTCATTCGCTCAGAAGCAGATTTGGAAGAAGCTTATGTACTAGCCGACTCAGCAGACTGCGTCTTGGAAGAATTCGTCAACTTTGACCTTGAGATTTCTGTCATCGTGTCTGGTAATGGCAAGGACGTGACGGTTTTTCCCAGTTCAGGAAAAATATCCATCGCAATAGCATCCTGTCCAAGACCATTGTCCCAGCCCGTATTTCAGAAAGCATAGCAGCAAAGGCCAAAGCCATGGCAGTACGAATCGCTGAACAGCTCAACCTATCTGGAACCCTTTGCGTGGAAATGTTTGCGACCGCTGATGATATCATTGTCAATGAAATTGCTCCACGCCCACATAACTCAGGGCACTACTCTATCGAAGCCTGTGACTTCTCGCAGTTTGATACCCATATCTTGGGCGTTCTCGGAGCACCATTACCAGCTGTCCACCTGCATGCACCAGCCGTCATGCTCAACGTACTCGGCCAACACGTTGAGGTCGCTGAAAAATATGTCACAGAAAATCCCAGCGCCCACCTCCACATGTATGGTAAAATAGAAGCGAAGCACAACCGTAAGATGGGACATGTGACTTTGTTTAGTGATGTACCGGATAGTGTAGTTGAGTTTGGTGAGGGGATTGATTTTTGAAATGGCAGAAGAATTTGATGAATTGCTAGATGATGAAATAACGACCGTAACACTGACTTATACGGACGATTTGATTGTTCCAGAGATTGCGGATAGAGAGGGGATTCATATTTTTAGAGAGAGCTGGCAATCAGCTAGTCTTAGAATATTCTTGTTCCGTGAAGGAAGTTAAGGATTATCTGAGTAGTTACGGCCTGCCTAGACATCCTGAGAGAATTTCATTTGAATTTTCTATACATGAAGACTCAGAAAATGATAATCTTTAAAGCTAAATGGAAACCAGTTTATGATTCAAATTATTGTAAACGCTTTTGTGGAGGAAGGCAAAGAAATCGCCGTTGTAGAAGTGCTTTTTTTACCAGCGCTGACCATGAAAAAAAGTAAAAGCCAAATATCAGGAATTAAAGATTCAATATCCAGACAATTATCTGGCTATCTATGATTCGCCATTGGGTGCAGATCTAAGTAGCTTGCCACACTATCCGTCGGTTGTGATAAGCAAGGAGGAGTTTAATTAGCCTATGAAAACTATTGGTCTGATTGGTGGTATGAGTTGGGAAAGCACCACATCTTACTACCAAATCATCAACGAAACCATCAAAAAAGAGCTGGGTGGCTTGCATTCAGCTAAGATTCTACTTTACAGTGTTGATTTTTGCAGAGATTGAGCATTATCAAGCAGTCGGGGACTGGGAGAAAAGCGGTCAACTGTTGGCAGATGTTGCTCATCGCTTGGAGCAAGCTGGTGCAGATTTCATTGTTATTTGCACCAACACTATGCACAAGGTTGCTCCGCAGATACAAGAAAAGATTACGATTCCAATCTTGCATATTGCGCAGGCAACTGCGCAGGCCTTGTTAGCTGACGGTATTCAAAAAGTCGGTCTCCTAGGGACCAAGTACACCATGACTCAAGATTTTTACAAGGAAAAATTAATAGAGTCTGGGTTAGAAGTGCTGATTCCAGACCAAGCTGGTATTACAGAGGTCAATCGAATCATTTATGACGAACTCTGCCTAGGGAACATCAAAGAAAGCTCAAAACAGGCTTATCTTACCATTATAGATGATTTGAAAAAAGCAGGCGTTGAAGCTGTTATTTTGGGTTGTACCGAGATTGGTCTCCTCGTCAAGCAATCCGATACTGACCTGCCTCTCTATGACACAACAGTGATTCATGCAGAGAAAGCAGCGGAGTGGGCGGTGAATAAAAGATTATAGAAGACAAGCACAACCGTAGGGTAGGGCATATAACTTTGTTTAGTGATGCGCTAAATAGTGTGGTAGAATTAGGGGAAGGGATTGATTTTTAGAAATTAATATGCAATTTGAGGTAGAGTTATTAACTAAAAATATTAACATTGCTAAACTTGATGAATTATTTCTTAGCTCAAAAATAATTAGTATTACTTCTTATAGTCAAGTTGAAGTTGGTGATAAGTATATAGAAGGGCATTTAGCTAAATATAAGTGTGCTTTCAAAGATGACGATTTTACAATAAATACCTATCAATTTCGAAGGGGGCTAGTTAAAATTATACTTAGCTATGAATACAGCAAATCTAAATTGAATTCAGCTAAAAAAAGTTCGGAGATTTCCTTTCAAAAATTTAGAGAATTTTTAGGAAAAAATCGTTTGAAATATTCAATTCTATCTAATAGTTTATCTATGTATTTTTCGAATAGGCTTTATCCTAAATTTCAAACATATGAATCGTTATTACGAAAAATTTTTGTATTAGCTTTGTCTCAACTCGAGGATGAGGATATTATAAGGATTGTTAAGGAACAGACTAATGATAAATTAGATTTATCAAAAAAATTCATACAATTGAACAAATTGAAAGGTTGCAAATAGCTGAACTACATTCGTTGATATTTGAAATAAATATAAATCCAGTTCGTGACTTAACTATTCATTTTAAAGATTTTTCAAAATAAGAATGAATATATTCTGAAAGAAATGATAAGAAATTTGTTTCCAATCACTATATGGGAAAAAAACATTTTACACCATTCACTAATAGTGAAGAAGTTGATGTACTCAAAAAAATAACTACGATAGAATAAGAGAGTACAGAAATGATGTTATGCATTTTCACACACTAACCTATAGGCGTTACAAAAAAATAGATTTGTTATTGTCAGATGTAATTAAAGAATTAGAAGAGCTTGAATATAGTATGCTCGAGAAATGGGATTTTTGAAGCAACTAGAAAACTTACAAATGATATTTTTGATCCAGAGTTTCTGGCTAGCTTATCATCTTTATCTAAAACAGTATCAGAAGTAATAAGACCAGCAATGGATAGGTTTTATGCTAACAATCTTGCTTTTAATAATGCGGTCAAATCTATGATGGAAGTGTTCCATAATATTCAAATACCTAAAATAGATTCTGGATATTAAAGTCTATTCAAGGGCTATCTGATACTATTAGGCATTTAGATTTACCAAGCCCCTTAATGAACCTGATAGTGAAGAGAAGGATGAATAATAGGTCTATCAATTTTAACACAAAATTTAAGATTAGAAGTAAATGTAAGAAATTCAAAGAAAATGCTGAAAAAAGAGAAAGTTTCTGAGGAACTGAGTTCAGGATGAAGGCATTTTTCTTTTGATAAAATAGAAATAAAGGAACAAGCGCCCGCCTCCATTTGTATGGTAAAATAGAAGCAAAGCACAACCGCAAAATGGGACATGTGACTTTGTTTAGTGAAATGATGTATGATATGTAAGAGTCCAGAAAGGAATTAAATGCCGATAAAATATTTTTGAAGTAAAAAAATTTTTTTGAGAAGTAAGATAAAGCTTGATTGATTCTATTACAAATAAATTCTTCAAGTATATATTATTGTATGGAATGTTGGTTTTACTTTTTAATTGTAAACGGTGAACTGGATGAAAATAATATAGTAGCACTTCCTTTTTTTAGTACTTTTTGGGAGTGTTTTTACCGAATGATAATTCTTTTTGAGAGATCTGATATAAAAAAACTTAGCGATATATATTAAAAAAAGAGTCAATTATTAGATGACGATTCAAAAAAATTATTGATTGGTGATATAGAATCTTCATTAAAGAAGATAGCGAATTTTGCAAATTGGAGTTGTGGTGTTTTTAGCTACCATTTCGATTTTTTTGTAAGTACAACATATATTACTCTTCTTAAAGATATTATTACTAGAGAAAAAAACTTTTTAGAGTTACTATGGATAGGTAATGAAAATAGTATAGAAAATAGTTTTATTGGTTAGATAATACTACTGATAATATTGGTTTTTATTAGGATATTACCTCTCTATTCAAGCTTTTACTTATGATAAGAGATTTGTAATTATGGTGTTAAAAAAAGTAGTCTTTATATAAATGAAGATGACATAATTATCGAAGGTTTTTGGAAGAAGTTGATGTTAAATATAAAGTATTTAGGACTGTAAGTTTAAATAGTAACAACCACTCCAAATAGAGATGGTAATAAAAAAATTAAAGGATTATCTATAAATGTTAGAGAAATTTTTCTAAATATAAGTTGTCAATTATATATATATTAAAAACAAATGTGATATTATTTGACTTTGTTTTTATAATTTTTATTATGTATTATTACAAATAATAAATTGCTATATACACTTCTTGCTTTCGCTATTTTAAATATATATATAAATTACTATTTTGATATTAATACACTTGCCAAAAAAATAGTAATATCTTCAAAAATTTAAGGAAGAATTTAATGAAAAATTATTTTTGACTTATATTGGCGGTTTAATAAGTTACAAGTTCAATTATTTGCAAACTGTACTTTGAGTATGATATCCCTAATTCAATTTGTATCAGTTACTTCAATTTTTTTAAGAGGGATAGTAGGTTTAATATTCCTTGTGATAGGTGCTATTTTAAGCGGTATAGTTTTTTCGATTTCAATTAATTCGATGACTCTGTTACGTCTAACAAGTAAAAAACAACAAAATTATACTTCATATACTAAGGAAGAAATGGATATTTTAAATAATTTAAGATGAAAATATTTATTAAGGAGAAACAACCATGATCAACCGTTACTCTCGCCCTGAGATGGCGAACATTTGGAGTGAAGAAAATAAATACCGTGCTTGGCTTGAGGTGGAAATCTTGGCTGACGAGGCATGGGCTGAGTTGGGGGAAATCCCTAAGGAAGATGTGGCTTTGATCCGCGAGAAGGCGGACTTCGATATCGACCGGATTTTGGAGATTGAGCAGGAGACACGCCATGATGTGGTGGCCTTCACGCGTGCGGTTTCTGAGACGCTTGGCGAAGAGCGCAAGTGGGTCCACTATGGGTTGACCTCTACCGACGTGGTGGATACTGCCTATGGTTACCTTTACAAGCAAGCCAACGACATCATTCGTCGTGACCTTGAAAACTTCACCAACATCATCGCTGATAAGGCTAAGGAGCACAAGTTCACCATCATGATGGGGCGTACCCACGGTGTGCACGCTGAGCCTACAACCTTTGGTCTTAAATTGGCGACTTGGTACAGCGAAATGAAGCGTAACATCAAGCGTTTCGAGCATGCAGCTGCTGGTGTGGAAGCCGGTAAAATCTCTGGTGCGGTCGGGAACTTTGCCAACATCCCACCATTCGTTGAGCAATACGTCTGCGACAAATTGGGTATCCGTGCTCAAGAAATCTCTACACAGGTGCTTCCTCGTGACCTTCACGCTGAGTACTTTGCGGTTCTTGCTAGTATCGCGACTTCAATCGAACGTATGGCGACTGAGATTCGTGGCTTGCAAAAATCTGAACAACGCGAAGTAGAAGAATTCTTTGCCAAAGGGCAAAAAGGCTCTTCAGCAATGCCTCACAAACGCAACCCTATCGGTTCTGAGAACATGACAGGTCTGGCGCGTGTTATTCGTGGTCACATGGTAACAGCTTATGAAAACGTAGCCCTCTGGCACGAACGTGATATCTCTCACTCATCAGCTGAGCGTATCATCACACCAGATACGACCATTTTGATCGACTACATGCTCAACCGTTTTGGAAATATCGTCAAGAACTTGACGGTCTTCCCAGAAAACATGATCCGCAACATGAACTCGACTTTTGGTCTTATCTTTAGCCAACGTGCTATGTTGACTTTGATTGAAAAAGGCATGACCCGTGAGCAAGCCTATGACTTGGTGCAACCCAAAACAGCCTACTCTTGGGATAATCAAGTAGACTTCAAACCGCTTCTCGAAGCAGATCCAGAGGTAACTTCTCGCCTCACTCAAGAAGAAATCGATGAAATCTTCAACCCAGTTTATTACACCAAACGAGTGGATGATATCTTTGAACGTCTTGGATTAGGAGAGTAGATAATGAATGTAGATAATATACTAAGTTGGTTTGCTAATATAATTAAAAACAACGCCAGATGGAGTAATTCAGGGCTTAATTGCAAGTGGAGCATTCTTTATTTTTAAACAAAGTATTGAAGAAACTACCGATGATAGGTCCAAGGTTTTTCTGAATGGAGTAATAAACTATCAAACTTTTTTTAATAAGAACTCACTAGAAGTTTCAGAAAAATACAATAATAATTCCAACGCCTAGGTATAAACCAGGATTGGATTTTTAAAAATAAGAAAGAAACCTAAGCAAGATCAAACTAATAAAAAAATATGAGTAATGATGATTTTTTTGGGGAATTATTATTTTATCGTTAATTGTTATTGTTCTTATAATTTCTATATTTTTGAGATATATAAATGAGATTTCACTAGTTTTAAAAATGGTACGGTCTAGTTCCTCTAATTTCCTCAATCGTAATTTTTATTCATTGTTGCGATTAGTGGCCGTGTTCAAAAAAATCTACATTAATTTATCTTTTTTTATTCAATCCCTATATCCATACTTACTATTTATTATGGAATTAATCTACTAACAATTTCTGAAGGAATGTCAGCAACTGTGACAGATAGCAGATTTATTAGCAGTATATATATAATATTTGGTTTATTGATTGCGGTTGCACAACAATTTATAGCATATTCTATGATGTTTAGGAACTTGTTAATTCATTTTGCAAGAAAAAAATAAAAAGTTTCTGAGTTTATAAAAAGGACTATATATAATTCATCTTTTTTTGGAGTCGCAAATTTTTTTTAATTATAATGATTATTGTTTTTCTCAGTGCTATCTTACTTGATGACTTCGGGTATGTTGATTTCGTGGATTCAAAATTATTCAAAATAAGATGATAGGAGTTTAATAATTTAAAAAAATCATCTTCAGCCAACGTGCTATGTTGACTTTGATTGAAAAAAAGGCATGACCCGTGAGCAAGCCTATGACTTGGTGCAACCAAAAAAACAGCTTATTCTTGGGATAACCAAGTAGACTTCAAACCGCTTCTCGAAGCAGATCCAGAAGTGACATCGCGCCTGACTCAAGAGGAAATCGACGAAATCTTCAACCCTGCATACTACACTAAACGAGTGGATGATATCTTTGAACGTATCGGACTTGGTGATTAATCTTAACAATAAAAAGCGAGATTCAATCTCGCTTTTTTGCGTTCTTGTCGAAGGGGTTTAATCTTCTTTTCTCTTAGTGAGTCCGTAGGCTGCTAGTGTGGCCATGAGTCCTGCTGCGACCAAGCCTGCAGATTCTTGACTTCCTGTTGCAGGGAGTTGTTTTTCTTCTGCTTTGCTAGTAGTTGGTTCAGCTTGCTCAGCTTTCTCAACGGCAGTTCCGACTTCGACCACCTGAGCAACCGCTTCCTGCGATACCGCACTATTGACAAGGGTTCTTTCTTCCTTGCCGTCAGCAGTGGTGCTGACAGAGTAGAAAATCGTACGGCGACCATTTACTCCAGCAACGACGACTTGCGTTTGTCCGAGTGGTAATTGCGGATTTTCACGTGTTACGGTAGTGAACGGAATCTCTTCCTCTTGGATATCCAGTCTTGGTTTTGTTTCTGCGGCTGGAGCAAGACCGTGTTCGTCTCCTACATGGGTTACAAGGGTTCCGACTTCAACCACTTGGGTCACAGGTTCTTTGGTTACTTGGCTATCTAGAACGGTTTCTGTTTGTTTACCATTTTCAGTAAGGACAGAGATGTAATGAGTGCGTTCGCCATCTACACCTGGTGTGACAATCTTTTCTTGCTTAGCTGGGAGGTTTGGATTTTCCTTCTTGATAACTTCAAATGGAATCTTTTCTGTTCTTGTGATGAGTTCCGGTTTGGTTTCAACATTGGCAGCTAGTTCGTTTTCATCGAGGCTTCCTGAGTGGGTTGCCGCTGGTTTAAGGCTTAGGCGGGCTGCCTTGAGTTTGGCTACGAGAGCGTCTAACTCGGCTTGTTTGTTACGGTTGAGGTTGTAGTTGAGAGCTTCTTTCACTGCATTTAGGGCCTCCAAGCTTTCCTTGCTGTATCCATCCAAGTTTGCAGGGATTTGAGCAAGTTCCTCACGGAGGGCATTGTAGTTAGCGCGGAAGTAGTCTTTGTTGTGGTCTGCAAAGGCAGTCATGAGTTCAAAGATTTCTTCTTCCTTGTACTCAGCACTTGGTTTGTCTGCCCAGATGGCAAGCATGCTTCCAACTGTTGGAAGGTCTACCTCAGGATACTTAGTAGATGCAAGCTGGTTAAATGGCACTTTGCCAGAGTTTTCAATCGCCTTTGATAGTGGGTAGGCTTCGTCTGGTTTGTGATTTCCTAGGGACGTAGTACCAGTCTCCGTTTGTGTTGAGGAGTTTATAGCCTTTGCTTGCTAGGTACTGAGGCGTCGCAAGGTTGTAACCCCACCATCCCTTAGACCAGTAAGAGATGATGACATCCTTGTCAAACTCAACATCGTCCTTGTCCTCGTAGTAGAAACCATCGTTGAAGGCCATTGGTTGAAGGCCTCTTTCTTTGGCCATGGCAGCAAGGGTGTTAGAGTACTCAGCAAACTTGCCATAGAGTCCATACCATTTGAGGTAGTACCAGCCTTGGGCGTTGGTGGCATCATTGGCATATTCGTCTGTACCGTAGTTAAAGATCTTAGTCTTGCCTGCAAAGAAGTCCATGTACTTGCCGATGAGGGCTTTGACAAAGTTCATGGCCTCTTCGTTTTCAAGGTCCATGGTTGTTTTGGAGACCTTGTCAAAGTTGGCTTGAGGATTCTTGATTCCAAGTTTTTCCATAGCGACGAGCATGGCATCCATGTGACCTGGGCTGTTGATCGCTGGGATGAGTCCGAGACCTTTTGATTTTGCGTACTCGATCAATTCAGTGATTTCAGCTTGACTAAGAGTAGTTCCGTTTGGATCATCGTAGTAAGCTTTTGTTCCTTCGATGATAGCCTTCTTGACATCATCGCTTGCATAAGTTTTTCCGTTAGCTGTGATGGTCATGTCATCAAGGAGGAAGCGAAGCCCATCATTTCCTAGGAGAAGATGCACATCAGAGTAGCCGAGTTCGCTCGCCTTGTCTACGATGCGTTTGAGTTGGTCAAGTGTGAAGTACTTACGTCCGGCATCGATAGAGATTACCTTGTTCTTGGCAAGTTTTTCAACTTCACGTTTCGCGTCTTCTTCTTTTTGAGCTTCTGGTGTGAAGGTCAAATTGCTGACAGCTTCTTGGAGTTTTGCGATTGCTTGGTCAATGGTATCTTGTTGGGCACGGCTGAGGTTGCTGTCGAGTGAACGAATGGCTTTTTCAGCTTCTTTTACAGCTGCGACACTTTCTGCAGTATAGCGGTTAAAGTCTGTTGGTACTTCTTTCAGAGCTTGCTCAGCAGACTCATAGTCAGCTGCGAAGTATTCAGCATTGGCATTTGCGAAGCTACGCATGAGTTTGAAGAGGCGTGATGGTGAATAGCGTGCAGATGGGGTGTCCGCCCAAGCAGCTACCATACCCCCGATGAATGGGATAGTAGCCCCATCAGATTTTGGTACAGAAGTGATTGGAGTGTTCTTGATACCATTGAGTCCTTGGTCGAGGTTGTACCAGCCTTGACCATCTGCATTCCGTCCTAGAACATAGTACCAAGCATCGTTGGTGTTAAGGATTTGGTGGCCTTTTTCAACTAGAAGTTTAGAAGAAGCGACGTCGTATCCGCCCCATCCACCAGTCCACATTGAAACGATGATGTCTTTGTCAAAGGTTCCAAAGCTAGTGTCGCTATTGTAGTAGATACCGTCGTTAAAGGCCATTGGTTTGAGGCCGTGAGATTTGACGATGCGAGCAAGGTCGTTGGCGTAGGCGATAAATTTATCATAACCCTTGTCAGGGAATCCATCTTCTGGATACCATTTATAGGCCTGAAGAACGCTCCAGCCTTTAGCATCTGTAGCATCATTGGCATACTCGTCCAGTCCGATATTGAAGATGTCAGATTTGCCAGCGAAGTAAGCAGCATACTTGTCGATCAGAGCTTTGGTAAATGCAAGAGCCTCCTTGTTATCAAGGTCAACGGTACGAGCAGATTCCTTACCAAAGTAGTTGAAGTTCGGTTTTTGGATGCCTAGTTCTTTCATGGCATGCAAAATCGCATCCATGTGACCAGGGCTGTTTACAGTTGGGATGAGGCCAATACCTTTATTTTTAGCATAGTTGATCAAGTCCGTCATCTGACTTTCTGTCAAATGGTTGCCGTTTGGATCCTTGTAGTAGGCATCGGTTCCGTTTTCGAGTGCACGTTTGACATCGTCGCTTGCATAGGTTTTGCCATTGGCTGTGATCGTCATGTCGTCCAACATAAAACGCATGCCGTCATTTCCAACTAGTAAATGGAGATCAGTATAACCGTAGTGTTTGGCTTTGTCGATGATTTCTTTGAGTTGGTCTGGAGAGAAGTACTTGCGTCCAGCGTCGATTGAGATCATTTTTCTTTTTGCCAATTTTTCATTTACCTGAGCTGCTCGTTCCGTGCTAGGAGTGGCTACTGCAGGTGTGACGGCTTCATTTTTCTTTTCTGAAGGAGTACTTTCGGCAGGAGTTTCAGCTGGGGCAGGGCTTTCTTTCTCGGCAGTAGGAGTTGGAGTAGCATTTTCTGTCACAACTGGTGCGCTTGACTCTTCTGTTTTTGGAGCAACTGTTCGATGATCCTCCTGGTCTTCTTTGACCTCCTCTTTTACAGGTTTGTCAGCCTTTTCTTCCAGTTTTTCTGGAACCTTGGAGTCTACAGCTTCCTTGACTGCTTGAGGACTCTCTTGCATCGTTTGAACAGTTTCTTCAGCTGTTGGAGCGGGAGTAATCCCGTCGGCAGATACGACTTGTGCGCTAAAAGCAAATCCTATAAGTACAGAAGCTGCCCCAACCGCGTATTTACGGATGGAGAAGCGCTGTTTCTTTTCTAGTTTCATGACAAAACCTCCTTGTTATTATCATATATGATAGCGTTTACATAAAACCAATTTTATTTTTATTATCTAAGGAGTAAAAATGTCAAGTGGGTTTATATAAGAACTATAATAAATAGAGAAATCATAAGATTTAGGAGAAATTTGCTAATGAGGGATAAAAACAGAGGAAAAAAACCAAACAAAAATTTTTACCTTGTTTTTTTAGTAAAAAAATGCTACTAATTAAATAAGAGCCCTTCATAGCGTTTTTCACAACTTCTTTCTCGTGCTATAATGAATAGAGAAAAAGCCTGAGCTAGGCTCAGGCTTTTTCTTAATGACCTCGATTGCATGAGATGAATTTGATTTTGTAGTAGTCTGCTCGCTTATAAGTTTCACTATAGGCAAGGACTTGGCCAGTGGCCTCAAGTTTTGTAGTCTTCGTTTGGAAGACAGTTGGGAATTGTGTATCGATTCCGAGTACAGAAGCAGCATGCTCTGGTGTTGGGAATGCGATTTCGTTGATTTCCTCAAAATGTTCATCACTCATGTGAATGCGGTAATCCAATTTGAAACGTGTATAGATAGAGCTATAATAATCAAGATTTGGATAGTTGGCATTGATATATTGCTCAGGAATATAAGATGTGTGGTAGATGTATGTTACGTCGTTTGTCTGACGAATACGTTCAATCTTATAGTAGAATTGATCTCCACGTAGTCCAAGTTTATCTAAATATTCAAGTTTGTTTCCGCGCTCGATAGAAAGGACAGTAACTTTATCGTCTTTTGTTTCAAAGATTTCGACATCTGAAAACTCAACGAGTTTGTGCTTGCGGGCACGTGAAACGAAAGTACCTTTACCTTGTTGGCGGACAATGTAGCCGTCTTTAGCAAGGTCATTCAAGGCACGAACAACTGTGATTGAACTCACATCGTACATCGCGATCAATTCGGCTTCTGTATAAAATTTATCTCCACTTGCAAATTGACCAGAGATGATTTTGTTTTTTAATTCATCTTTAATATATTGGTATTTAGGAATAGCCATAAATTTCACCTCGATTCTCTTTCTCCAATTTTTGATTTTACCACAAATATAAAGAAAAGAGTAGTATTAAGGTCAAAAAAATTAAAAATAATAGACTAAAAAAATGTTATTTTACATGTAAAAAAATTCATTTGATGTTCTTGTGAATTATCATACATAAAAAGATCGTTTTCATGCTATTTTTAGATAATTTCGGTAAACGGTAAGTAAAAAAATAGAAAAATTTTAAATAATTTTCTAAAACCTATTGACAAATGCAAAAGATTTGATTATAGTTAATATTATAATAAATGAAAGCGCAAACTTAATTCGTCAGAGGTAATAACATGACCAGATTTAAAATTGAGGACGATTTCTATTTAGACGGAAAAACCGTTCAAGATTTTGTCCGGCGCCATTCATTATTTTAGGATTCCAGCAGAGGATTGGTATCATTCTCTCTATAACTTAAAGGCGCTTGGCTTTAATACAGTCGAGACCTATGTGGCTTGGAATTTACACGAACCTGTTGAAGGGGAGTTTGATTTTGAAGGTGCCAGAAATTTGGAGAGATTTCTTCAAATTGCACAAGATTTGGGTCTCTATGCCATTGTACGCCCGTCTCCATTTATCTGTGCGGAATGGGAATTTGGTGGCTTGCCGGCTTGGCTCTTGACCAAGGACATGCGAATTCGCTCGTCCGACCCGGCCTACATCGAGGCTGTTGCTCGCTATTATGACCAATTATTGCCAAGGCTTGTGCCTCGCTTGTTGGATAATGGTGGAAACATTCTTATGATGCAAGTCGAAAATGAATATGGCTCTTATGGAGAAGATAAGTCTTATCTACGAGCAATTCGGAAATTGATGGAAGACCGAGGGATTGATTGCCCACTCTTTACTTCAGATGGCCCATGGAGGGCTACTCTGAAAGCCGGAACCTTGATCGAAGACGATCTCTTTGTGACAGGAAACTTCGGTTCCAAAGCTCCGTACAACTTTTCTCAGATGCAGGAATTCTTTGATGAGCATGGCAAGAAATGGCCCCTCATGTGTATGGAATTTTGGGATGGTTGGTTCAACCGTTGGAAAGAACCCATCATCACTCGTGATCCTAAAGAATTGGCAGAAGCTGTTCGAGAGGTATTGGAGCAAGGCTCTATCAACCTTTACATGTTCCATGGTGGTACAAACTTTGGTTTCATGAATGGTTGCTCGGCTCGAGGAACTCTGGATTTGCCGCAAGTCACATCTTACGACTATGATGCCCTTCTCGATGAAGAAGGAAATCCAACTGCTAAATACTTAGCAGTCAAGAAGATGATGGCAACCCACTTCCCAGAGTATCCTCAGTTGGAACCACTCTATAAGGAAAGCATGGAGATAGGGTCCATTCCATTGGTCGAAAAAGTTTCCTTGTTTGAAACCCTGGATAATCTCTCTAGTCCTACTGAAAGCCTCTATCCAAAAGCGATGGAAGAACTTGGTCAAAGTTATGGCTACCTTCTCTACCGCACGGAGGCAAGTTGGGATGCAGAAGAGGAACGTCTCCGTATCATCGATGGACGTGACCGAGCTCAACTCTTTGTAGATGGTCAATGGATTGCCACTCAATACCAGACAGAGATTGGTGAAGATATCTACTGTCAAGGCAACCGAGAAGGCTTTTCAGAGATTGACATCTTGATCGAAAATATGGGGCGTGTCAACTACGGACATAAGTTCTTGGCAGATACGCAACGTAAAGGAATTCGTACAGGTGTCTGCAAAGATCTACATTTCTTACTGAATTGGAAACAATATCCACTGCCACTGGATAATCCTGAGAAGATTGATTTTTCAAAAGGATGGACAGAAGGACAACCAGCCTTTTACGCTTTCGACTTTACTGTTGAAGAGCCGAAGGATACCTACTTAGACTTGTCTGATTTTGGTAAGGGAGTTGCCTTTGTCAACGGGCGTCACCTAGGACGTTTCTGGAACGTCGGCCCGACCCTCTCACTTTATATCCCTCATAGCTATCTCAAGGAAGGTGCTAACCGCATCATCATCTTTGAAACTGAGGGCGAATATAAAGAAGAGATTCATTTAACTCGTAAACCTACACTAAAACACATAAAGGGGGAAAACTTATGACAATTGTAGGATGCCGTATCGATGGACGTTTGATCCACGGTCAAGTAGCCAATCTTTGGGCTGGAAAACTAAATGTTTCACGCATTATGGTTGTAGACGACGAAGTTGTTAACAACGACGTTGAAAAGAGTGGTTTGAAACTTGCGACACCACCAGGTGTGAAACTCAGTATCTTGCCAGTTGAGAAAGCGTGACAAATATCCTTGCTGGTAAATACGATAGCCAACGTCTCTTTATCGTTGCACGTAAACCAGACCGTTTCCTTGGTTTTGGTCGAAGCAGGTGTTCCGCTTGAAACACTCAACGTCGGCAATATGTCTCAAACACCAGAAACTCGCTCTATCACACGTTCTATCAACGTGGTAGACAAGGATGTGGAAGATTTCCACAAACTAGCAGAAAAAAAGGTGTGAAACTCACTGCTCAAATGGTTCCAAATGATCCAGTTTCAGACTTTTTGAGCTTATTAAAATAGGAAAAAAATTTTTAGGAGGTCATTGTTATGATACAACCGTGGCAAATTTTACTTCTCACTTTGTACTCAGCTTATCAAATCTGTGATGAGTTGACAATCGTTTCATCTGCAGGTTCCCCTGTATTCGCTGGTTTCATTACTGGTTTGATCATGGGAGATGTGACAACTGGTTTGTTTATCGGTGGTAGCTTGCAGTTGTTCGTTCTCGGGGTTGGTACCTTCGGTGGTGCTTCTCGTATCGACGCAACTTCTGGTGCGGTTCTTGCAACAGCATTCTCTATCTCTCAAGGTATTGATACAGATCTTGCGATTACAACAATCGCTGTACCAGTAGCTGACACTTTTGACTTACTTCGACGTACTTGGTCGTATGACTACAACATTCTTCGCTCACCGTATTGACGCTGCGATTGAACGCTTTGACTACAAAGGAATCGAACGTAACTATCTTCTTGGTGCGCTTCCTTGGGCTCTATCTCGTGCCCTTCCAGTATTCTTCGCCCTAGCTTTCGGTGGAGAATTCGTACAAGGTGTTGTAAACCTTGTTAAAGAATACCAATGGGTTGCAGACGGTTTGACTCTTGCAGGTCGTATGCTTCCAGGTCTTGGATTCGCTATCTTGCTTCGTTACCTTCCAGTTAAACGTAACCTTCACTACCTTGCAATGGGATTCGGTTTGACAGCTATGTTGACTGTTCTTTACTCAAACGTACAAAGTCTTGGTGGAGCAGTTGCTGGTATCATTAGCACTCTTCCTGCTGAAGTTGCTGAAAAAATTGGCTTTGTTAACAACTTCAAAGGATTGTCTATGATCGGTATCTCTATCGTGGGTATCTTCCTTGCAGTTGTTCACTTCAAGAACAGCCAAAAAAAGTTGCTGTAGCAGACACCTTCTACACCATCAGAAAGTGGGGAAATTGAAGATGACGAATTCTAATTACAAATTAACAAAAGAAGATTTTTAATCAAATTAACAAACGTAGCTTGTTCACTTTCCAATTGGGATGGAACTACGAACGTATGCAAGCATCAGGTTACCTTTACATGATCTTGCCACAATTGCGTAAAATGTATGGAGATGGAACTCCTGAGTTGAAAGAAATGATGAAAGTTCATACTCAATTCTTCAACACTTCACCATTCTTCCACACAATCATCGCTGGTTTTGACCTTGCCATGGAAGAAAAAGATGGTGTAGGTTCAAAAGATGCGGTTAACGGTATCAAGACAGGTTTGATGGGACCATTTGCTCCTCTTGGAGATACTATCTTTGGTTCACTTGTTCCTGCTATCATGGGATCTATCAGTCGCAACAATGGCTATCGCTGGCCAACCTTGGGGTATCTTCCTTTGGATCGCAGTTGCAGTAGCGTATGACATCTTCCGTTGGAAACAGTTGGAATTTGCATACAAAGAAGGGGTTAACCTTATCAACAACATGCAAAGTACTTTGACAGCTTTGATTGAAGCTGCATCTGTACTTGGTGTATTCATGATGGGTGCTCTTGTAGCAACAATGATCAACTTTGAAATTTCATACAAATTGCCAATCGGTGAAAAGATGATTGACTTCCAAGATATCTTGAACTCAATCTTCCCACGTTTGCTTCCAGCAATCTTCACTGCATTTATCTTCTGGTTGCTTGGTAAGAAAGGTATGAACTCTACAAAAGCAATTGGTATCATCATTGCTCTTGCATTAGGTCTTTCATTCATCGGTAAATTCTTACTTGGAATGGGTGCATAATTTATGACGAAATCATTAATTTTGGTGAGTCATGGTCGTTTCTGTGAAGAACTTAAAGGTAGCACTGAAATGATCATGGGTCCACAGGACAACATTCATGCAGTGGCTCTTCTTCCAGAAGATGGTCCAGAAGAATTTACTGCAAAATTTGAAGTTGCTATCGAAGGATTGGATGATTTCCTAGTCTTTGCGGACCTTCTCGGTGGTACACCATGTAACGTGGTAAGCCGTTTGATCATGGAAGGTCGCGACATTGAACTCTACGCAGGGATGAATCTTCCAATGGTGATTGAATTTATCAATGCGAGCCTTACGGGTGCAGATGCGGACTACAAGAGCCGTGCTGCAGAAAGCATTGTGAAAGTCAATGATCTGTTAGCGGGCTTCGATGATGACGAAGATGAATAATACTCTTCGAAAAATCAAATTCAAACTACGTCAGCGACGCCTTGCCGTATAGATGTTACTGACTTCGTCAGTTCTATCTGCAACCTCAAAGCAGTGCTTTGAGCAACCTGCGGCTAGCTTCCTAGTTTGCTCTTTGATTTTCATTGAGTATAAGATGTAACTTAGAGCATCTTATATAGAATATACATGGGAATGGGAGTCAATCCCATTCCCATATTTTCAATAGGAATGAAACAACAATAGATTAGAGGAACTCTATGCTAAATTACACAAAAGAAGAATTACTTGAACTGGGTGCAGAAATCACGACTCGTGAGATCTACCAACAGCCTGATGTATGGAAAGAAGCTTTTGAAGCCTATCAAGCAAAACGGGAAGAAATTGCAGCCTTCCTACAAGGAATCGCTGATAAACATGACTATATCAAGGTCATCTTGACGGGTGCTGGTACTTCTGCTTATGTGGGAGATACCTTGGTACCATACTTTAAGAAGTCTATGATGAACGCAAATGGAATTTCAATGCCATTGCGACAACAGATATCGTTGCCAATCCAGAAACTTATTTGAAAAAAGATGTGGCGACTGTCCTTGTATCCTTTGCTCGTAGTGGGAATTCACCTGAAAGTGTGGCGACGGTTGATTTGGCCAAAAGCCTTGGTTGATGACCTCTATCAAGTGACCATTACATGTCTTTGCAGATGGTAAATTGGCTCTTCAAGCTCATGGCGATGAGCGCAATCTTTTTGCTTTTTGCAACCAGTCGCTTCCAATGACGCTGGATTTGCCATGACTTCTAGCTTTACGTCCATGATGTTAACAGCTCTCTTGGTTTTTGATCCTACAGAATTTGCTGTGAAAGCTGAACGTTTTGAAGTTGTGTCTAGCCTTGCCCGTAATGTTCTAGACAATGCAGCAGATGTTAAAGAGCTTGTAGACCTCGACTTTAACCGTGTTATCTACCTGGGCGCTGGTCCTTTCTTTGGACTTGCTCATGAAGCTCAGCTCAAGATTTTGGAACTAACAGCTGGTCAAGTTGCGACCATGTATGAAAGTCCAGTTGGCTTCCGTCACGGTCCAAAATCTCTTATCAATGAAGATACAGTTGTTTTGATCTTTGGCACAACGACAGACTACACTCTGCAAGTACGACTTGGACTTGGTTCGTGAAGTTGCTGGTGATCACATTGCTCGTCGTGTCGTGCTCTTGAGTGATCAAGCCTTTGGTCTTGAAAATGTCAAAGAAGTAGCCCTTGGTTGTGTCGGTGTCTTGAATGATATTTACCGTGTCTTCCCTTACATCGTTTATGCCCAACTCTTTGCCCTATTGACTTCACTCAAGGTAGAAAAATAAACCAGATACACCATCTCCTACTGGCACTGTAAACCGTGTGGTACAAGGTGTGATCATTCATGACTATCAAAAATAAGGAAGTGTCTATGAGTAAATTACAATTAAGTCCCAATAAAGTAGCTTGCTTGCAAAAACTCTCTGACGAGAACAGCATTATCTCAGCTCTTGCCTTTGACCAACGTGGTGCTTTGAAACGCCTCATGGCTCAATACCAAACAGAAGAGCCAACAGTTGCTCAAATGGAAGAACTTAAAGTATTGGTTGCAGATGAATTGACAAAATACGCTTCTTCTATGCTTCTAGACCCAGAGTATGGACTTCCAGCTACAAAAGCGCTTGATGCCAACGCCGGCCTTCTCCTTGCTTATGAGAAAACGGGCTACGACACAACTAGCACTAAACGCTTGCCTGACTGCTTGGATGTTTGGTCTGCCAAACGCATCAAAGAACAAGGCGCAGATGCAGTCAAATTCTTGCTTTACTATGACGTAGACAGCTCTGACGAACTCAACCAAGAAAAACAAGCCTATATCGAACGCATCGGTTCTGAGTGTGTGGCGGAAGACATTCCGTTTTTCCTTGAAATCCTCGCTTACGATGAAAAAAATCGCTGATGCAGGTTCTGCAGAATACGCAAAAGTGAAACCACAGAAGGTTATCGGTGCCATGAAGGTCTTCTCAGACCCACGCTTTAACATTGATGTCTTGAAAGTGGAAGTTCCAGTCAACGTCAAATACGTTGAAGGCTTTGGCGACAGTGAAATCGTGCATACTCGTGAAGAAGCGGCAGCTTTCTTCAAAGCGCAAGACGAAGCAACAAATCTTCCATACATCTACTTGAGTGCGGGAGTATCAGCCAAACTCTTCCAAGAAACACTTGTCTTTGCCCACGAATCAGGCGCAAACTTCAACGGTGTTCTTTGCGGCCGTGCAACTTGGGCTGGATCAGTTGAAGCTTACATCAAAAGATGGTGAAGCGGCGACTCGTGAATGGCTACGCACAACTGGATTTGAGAACATTGACGAACTCAACAAAGTTCTTCAAACAACAGCGACTTCATGGACTGAACGTGTAGAAGCATAAAAACAAGAATAGAAGAATTCCTTTTTGTTAAGAGGATACTTAAGGTTTTCTGACAAAGGATTCTGAAAATAGAAACTACAACCATAGATGGTGAGACACTCTCTATGGTTTGATTACTTAAGAGAAATGGATCAAAGGAGAGAAGAATGAAAGCATACACAGAGCGTGTATTTGGAAATCATGAGGGCAAGGATGTCTTGGCTTATTGCTTTGAGACTGATGGTGGTTACCAGCTTGAAGTTATGACTTATGGTGCGACCATCTTGCGCTATGTCACGCCTGACAAGGCTGGGAATTTTGCCAATGTGATCTTGGGTTTTGATGATTTTGCTAGCTATGTAGGCAATAGTCCCAAGCATGGAGCAAGTGTAGGTCCTGTAGCGGGCCGTATTGCAGGTGCGACATTTGAGCTCAATGGGCAGACCTATGATCTTGAAGTCAACAACGCTAGCAACTGTAACCACAGTGGTTCAACAGGTTGGGATTCAAGTTTGTTTGAATTAACTGAGGTGAGCGACCATGGCTTGACCCTCTACACAGAGCGTACAGATGGGACAGGAGGATTTCCTGGTAATCTCAAGATCTGGATCAGCTACCACTTGGAAGAAACTGGCGCCTACGAAGTCAGCTATAAGGTGACGACAGATCAGGATACGCTTGTCAATCCAACCAACCACAGCTACTTCAACTTGTCTGGTGATTTCACGCAGACAATTGACCGCCATGTATTCCAGCTAAATACGGAGGGCATTTACCCAATCGCTCCTGACGGTGTTCCAGATAAGACTCCAGATGCTACTCGTGATGTGGTTAAACACATCTACAATGGAGCTTTGTTGAAGGACATCTTTGCAGAGGAAGATGAGCAAATCCAGTTGGTATCTGGTTTGGATCACCCATTTGCCCTTCCTGCAGGCCATGACAATGCTGGTTTCCTTTATGACCAAAACTCAGGTCGTTTCCTACTTTTCAAGACAGAGGCCCCTTGTTTTGTGGTCTACACAGCAAACTTTGTGGATGAGAGCGTACTCATCGGAGGCCAGCCAATGGTGCAGCACAATGGGATTGCCCTTGAAGCGCAAGCTTTACCAGATGCCATTCACAGCAACCTCAAAGACCAAGTCATTCTCAAAGCAGGGGAAACTTTCACCAGCAAAACTCGCTACGAGCTTGTTGTAAAATAAAAAGAAGAGCTGGTTTCCAGCTCTTTTGAGTTGTCTTCGTTGACATTTTATCTCAATAGTGTATAATTGATGTAATACATAAAGTTACAACAAAAAAGGAGACACCCGATGACTTATGCATACCAAAGCCATATTTACCTAGCAGAGGCGGTTCTAAATGTCAAGGACTTGACGAGTCAAACGGCTTTTTATCATCAGATTATTGGCTTGGAGATTTTATCCCAAACAGAGACAGAAGCGATTTTGGGACTTGGTCGAAAAGCCTTGGTTCACTTGATTCAGGCAGAAAAGGCTGGCGAAGTAAAGGGGAGCATTATGGGCTCTACCATCTAGCGATTTTGTTGCCGACACGAAAGGCCTTGGCAGATGTCTTGAAGCACCTAAGTGACTTACGGATTCCTCTGGTCGGGGGTGCAGATCATGGATACAGTGAGGCTATTTATCTAGAGGATTTGGAAGGAAATGGCATTGAACTCTACCGTGATAAGCCAGTGTCTTCATGGGATATTCGAGAAGACGGTCGCATTATCGGTGTGACCGAAACCCTTGCGGCACAAGACATCTATGAGTTAGGGGAAAAGGTGGATCCCTTTATCCTAGCTGAAGGGACGAGAATGGGGCATATCCATCTATCGGTGAAGGATAGTCGTGCGGCGAGCCAGTTTTATCAAAAGGTGTTAGGACTAGAGGATAAATTTAGTATTCCTAGTGCTAGTTGGATAGCGGCTGGTCAGTACCATCACCACCTGGCTGTCAACGAATGGGCTGGAAATGGGCTGGCTCCGCGTGAGCAAGGTTTGCCAGGCTTGGCCTACTATGTTCTTGAGGTCGAAAGCAAGGAAGAACTCTTGGACATCGTTCAGCAAGGACAAGAGCTAGAAGCACCAATCAAGTGGTTAAATTCGAGTGAGTTGGATCTTGTAGATCCAGATGGGATTGTGACCCGTATTCGCTTGGCACGATGAAATGAGGAAAACACATTATTTATTTTTAGAGGCATAGAAAAAGGCGGATAAGCTCGCATTCTGTTTTTTTAGAATGCGAACTTGTCCCCTTTTTTATGAAATGAAGAAAGCTTTCCTGTCTTTAGCAATGGCATCTGCTGGGGATATTTTCCCTTTTCTGGGGGTTCATGCTATAATACTAATAAACTTTTCTTTCTCTAGGAAGGCAAACTCCGAAAATCAGCTAGACTGCTGGCAATCGTCGTCACGATGCTTTTAAGAGAAAAGTAGAACTCTGTTTGAACATCGGTATGAGTTTAGGAGACGAGAAATAAGATGGACACAAGTGTAAAAAAATTTAATCAGTATGGGCCCTCTGGAGGACTATTTTTATCTATTATGATCTGAAGAATCAAGTATTCTACGGTGTAAAACAAGGCATGAATTATTTAGCCATTGCAGCCCCTATTGCAATCCATTCCTTGCAACGGCTGTCAAAGTTGCTCAACCAAACCTTTGGAGATGTCTCCTCCCCTTTCAATCTGATTTTCTTTATCCTGATGTCTCTGTTTTTAGTTTTCGGGACCATTCTCCTTGCCAAATCTACCCGACGCAACATGAAGACAGATAGATTTAAAAAGTCCGGTTGACAAAAGCTAATATCAAAACACTTAGGAGAAAATCTAGATGGACTGTCCTAGTTGAGATTTTTTGTTTCCTCATGATTGTGTTTTCCATCTATCGCTATTTTAGCTACTCCGATTTTCAGTTCTTGATTATTTATATGTTAGGGATATTTTCGCTTGTTTATATGATCTATGAATTTCGGATGAAAACACGCAAACGACTGTTCAAGGAGCTGATGGAGACATTACAGGACGGTAGCCGAGGGAAAGAGGGCGAATTATAAGATGAGAAAAATAATCTTTATTGGACAGAGCGGTGAAGAAGCTGTCTACTATAACACAAGAACAAAAGAGGCTCTGGTAGCCGATAAGAGCGCCTTGTTAAATACAGAAGGGGCTAGGAAAACCAATAAGGCTATTATTCCTTTGATATTACTTTTTGCGTTATTTGGTGGAGGTGTTGGACTTGCTATTTTTTCCTTTACTTCTCCATTTAGATTAAACGAGAGGATGATTCCAATCATTTTACTAGCCATATTTTTAGTTTTTGTTGGAAGTATTTATATGTTGGAAAAAGCATTGTATAAAAATGTTCGTTCCACAGTTTTGGCAAACGAAGAACAATTTAAAGCTGCAGTGAATGGAAATTTATTTTGGGAAGGATTTTCCGATAAGAAAGCAACATTAGGTAAAATTTTCTTTTTCTCGTTTGTTATCTTGGTTCTTCTGTTTTGTTTAGGAATTGTAAGTTTATTTGGAATACCAGGAATGCTTATTCCTTATTATAACCATGAGTGGTTTGATCTTTCATTATTATTTTCACCAGTGGCAGGGGTACTTCCAGCAGTGGTCGTAATTGCTCTATTCCAAAACAACCCTATCCGCTGGCTCTTAGCTGTACAAAAGTATGAACAAGGGAAAGTGATATTTAGGGAAGAGAAGAACTAGAAACACAAGAGAAGCGCTATTACTATTACCAGTGGTTGATGATGTTTTATCAACGACCTATGATAAAAATTGAAGTTTCTGATTATAGTGATTGGTGGAAACTGTGGTGATTTTATATGAGAAAAATAATTTTTATTGGACAGAGCGGTGATAAGGCCGTTTACTATAACACGCGAACGAGAGAAGCTCTTGTAGCAGATAAGAGCGCCTTGTTAAATACAGAAGGGGCTAGGAAGACCAATAGTGCTATCATTCCTTTGATGTTTGCTTTTGTTTTTTTGGGTATTATCGGAGGATTAGTAGCTATACCTGCATTTTCAGATTTTCGATACAACAGCTGGATGGTTCCGCCTTATATCGTTGCCCAGTTCTTTGTCTGCTTTGGCTTTATATGGATGATGGAAGAGGCCTTGTATAAAGAGGTGAAACAGGTTCAAGGGGCAAGTTCTCAACAGTTTGCGAAAGCCGTTGACTCAAATCTGCTTTGGGAAAAATTTTTAGTGAGAAAAAAAGCGACGTTTGGGAAAAATGTTGGCTTTTATGATTGTTATGCTATTAGTTTTTATGACTACTATAGTAATATTTGTTGCTACTATCCCAAGTATTATTGACTCATTCAATAAGCAAGAGACATTTGATATACAAATCTTTTTCTCGCTTTTAGCAGGTCTCTTCCCAGCTGTTTCTTATTTGTTATTATTCCAAAACAACCCTATCCGCTGGTTCTTAGCTGTGCGAAAGTATGAACAAGGGAAAGTGATTTTTGCAGAAGAAGAGGAGAAACAATAGGTTTCATACTTATGCTATTGAGACCTTATTTGGTGTATGGGTAGGAACAGTGGTTGATGATGTTTTATCAAAAACCTATGACAAAATTGAAGTTTCTGATTATAGTGATTGATGGAAACCGTGGTGATTTTATATGAGAAAAATAATTTTTATTGGACAGAGCGGTGATAAGGCCGTTTACTATAACACGCGAACGAGAGAAGCTCTTGTAGCAGATAAGAGCGCCTTGTTAAATACAGAAGGGGCTAGGAAGACCAATAGTGCTATCATTCCTTTGATGTTTGCTTTTGTTTTTTTGGGTATTATCGGAGGATTAGTAGCTATACCTGCATTTTCAGATTTTCGATACAACAGCTGGATGGTTCCGCCTTATATCGTTGCCCAATTCTTTGTCTGCTTTGGCTTTATATGGATGATGGAAGAGGCCTTGTATAAAGAGGTGAAACAGGTTCAAGGGGCAAGTTCTCAACAGTTTGAGAAAGCCGTTTATTCAAATCTGCTTTGGGAAAAATTTCAGTAAGAAAAAAAGCGACGTTTGGGAAAATGATAGTTTTTCTAATAATACAGTTAGTAATTCTATTTATAGCATTTATAGGAATCGCTACCATACTAAATATTATAAATTCATTTATAAATCAGGAGAAATTTGACGCACAAATTTTATTTTCATTATTGATAGGTCTCTTTCCTGCCTTGTTGTACCTTTTCTTATTCCAAAACAATCCTATCCGCTGGTTCTTAGCTGTGCGAAAGTATGAACAAGGGAAAGTGATATTTAGGGAAGAAATAGAAAAGAGGGAATGATAATGTCACAAGAGAGATATTTGCAGATCAAAAAAGAGCATCAAGTTCGTAAGTTTGTGGGGCGTTTCCTCTTCATTCTTCTCGCTATACTCGATGTTCTACTGGTATCAAGTCATTCCAATTATGTCCCGCTTGTAACGGTGGCTATGGTAACGATTGTGCCTTTTAATCATTTTCTACTTGGTCCTCTTAGGAGACAGAAAAAAGCCATAGAAAAAGAGCATCCAGAATGGAAAATACTCAGTACAAAGGGAGTAAAGGTTCCCTCGGCTGAAGCTAATAAAAGAACCTTGGCTGGCATTGGGATCTTGATGGCCTTGCTGCTGTCTTTTGGGCTATTCTATAAACCTGTGAAACAGCCGAACGTCCAAGTAAACAATCCGCCTAAGCTTGATTTTAACACGCCTGGAACGTCCAAGTCTTCTGAGTCGTCCAGTTCCTCTAAGACCAAAGAATCCAGTTCCTCAGAGTCGAAATCCTCGTCTTCGACTGAACAAAGTTCTAAAACCGAAAGTTCAGGAACAAAGCCGTCAAAAAGCGAATCCAATAATCCTTATTACCAGATTCCAGGACTTACTGACGAACAGGTGAGAGATATCATATCGAAATCTGTGAAAGATTTGAGAAAAAAACAGTCAAAAGAAAAAAATCCGAAGAGTAGACTCGAGGGACATCGATGTCCTTTCTGGATGAGTTAGTTTTAAGATTTTACTGTATAAAATAACAGGAGGAGTTCATATGAATAAAGAAGTGATTGGTTTGATAGTTGGGACAATCGTCATCTTCCTATCTTTTTGTATTTGTGTGTGGGACCTTTCTCTATCTCTATCTTCGAGATCAGAAGTTGGTCCGCCTTGCCAAGTCATCCGTACAGGGAACAGTTATCGGCTATAGCCGTTTTCGTGAGGGGTATCCACCTATCGTCGAATACACGGTGGATGGGATTTCTTATAAGAAAACTTTGCAGTATTTTATGTTCAAAACGGTCACAATTCCGTGGGGGACTACTAAATTTTTAAAGGACTATACAAGAGAAGATATGCTGGCACCTTCGATCACTCGCTACAGCAACTCCTTTGTTTCCTTCAAACGCTTGATGCAGACCCATTTCCCCCTTCATTCGGAACTGACGGTCTGGTATGATCCAGACAAGCCGACCAGGGCCTATGTCGAACGTTACAGCGGAATGGACAAGTTTTACAAGTGGTTTGGTATCGGATTTGGGCTGGCTCTAGTTATAGTCTATGGGATAGTGATCCTAGCCTTTTTGTCCAATTTGTCCAAGATATACGCATAAAGGTCAGTTGGTTGAAAGGAAACGTGACTTCCCATCGAGCGTCAAGGAGGACAGAGTTTCTTTTCCATTTCCATGCTTATCAATCTTTTCTATCTGATACAGAGGAGAGGTTGCCTCCTACAAATACAGACAGGAAGTGAATTTTGACAAAGCCCCTTATTCGAGATATAATGAAGAAAAAGTGACCAAGGATAAATCAATGACAAACTCAAAGTACATAACACGCCTAAAGCGTTCAGAGGGCCAGTTGCGTGGGATTCAAAAGATGATTGAAGAAGATCGTGACTGCGCAGATATTGTTACGCAGTTGACAGCAGTGAAATCTAGCGTTGAGCGTGTGATTGAGATGATAATTACTGAAAATCTCACAGGCTGTATCAACCAACCACTAGACGACCCCGAGGCTCAAAAGGAACGCCTAGAAAAGGCCATCCGATACCTGATTAAACGAAAATAAACTAATTTTCTATTGATAAACAATGCAGACAAAGGTATTTAAGTCTATTTCGATAAAGAAATCATGTCGGCCAAACGGATGAATTCCCCCAATACCAATGAGCAACCTCTTTTTAGATACCGTCAATGTGCTTCCTTTTTTAGAAGTGACGGGCTACGAGCCCTATATCAGTGGGTTGCAGAAATGAAAAAACCGATTAAGGAACTTAATCGGTTTTTTGCTTATTCTACTTGACCGGGCCAAGTATTCATACCACCTTCTACATTGATAACGGTGAGGCCTTGGGCGCTTAGAAATTCACAAGCAGATGCGGAACGGACTCCACCTTGACAGATGACATGATATTCCTGGTCAGGTTTGAGTTCTTTGTAACCTTGCTCCAAGGTACTTAAAGGCAGATTTTTGGCACCTGGTGCATGTCCTGCTTGGAATTCATGCACTTCACGTACATCGATAAGGTTTAGATTTTCATTTAGATATTTTTCATAAAAGTCAGCCATGCTGATACTCGTTTCCATATTCGACTCCTTCTGGATTAGACATTTTATATTGTGAATAAGCACCATCAAGGTTTTGGACGGTAAATCCTGCCGCTCGAGGCTACGCTCTGTGATCTAGCTACGCAAAACGCTGATGTAGGCGTCTGATTCATCCAAGCTCTCCCCTAGTTCATTTAGGGGTTATGGATGGTATCGACCTTGGGTAGCCCCCTGAAATTCGCCACTTGTCCGTATATCTAGGGATTTTTACCCTTAGTCAGATCGTCTTTGAGCTGACACCATTGGATATTATCGCTCAGACCCTCGATAAGGTTCAAGGCTGCGTAGCCAATTATTTTATGCTTCTAGATGACCTTGCCTGTCCAAGCGCTCATACCGCCTCGTACATTGATGACATCGTAACCATTTTTCTTAAGTTTTTTCGCAGCTAGTTTGCTTCGTACACCAGAGTGACAAATGACATAAAGTGTTTCTTTTGTCGCAGGTGTGTAAGAACCGATTTCCGTTAAAGGAACATTTTTGGCATTTTTGATATGACCTCTCCGGAATTCCATAGGCGTCCGAACATCTAGTAGCTGAATTGGTTCTCTGAGTTTAGCTTCTAACTCACTGGTAGAAATACTGTCAATTTTTGTAAATAAGTGAAACATAGGCACCTCCAAATATACCCTTATGGGGTATATTAAACCATGAAGTTAATTTTTTGTCAAGCAAGTTGTTTTAACTTGGGAGGGGATTGGTTTTGAGAGTTTAGAAAGCAGGCTATTCTTGACCTTTCAAAGGCTTTTTTTGATATGATGGGTCCAAAGTAAGTGTGAGGTGATAAGATGGCTAGCGAATACCAGAAAATGATAGCAGGGGAGCCTTACCGTCCGTCGGACCCAGAGTTGCGGGCCTTGGCGCAGGCTTCTCGCCAAAAACAGGCTGCCTTTAACAAGGAAGAAAATCCCTTGAAGGGAGCAGATATTATCAAGACTTGGTTTGGCTCAACTGGGCAAAATCTTTATATCAATCCACGCTTGGTGGTCGATTATGGAGTCAATATCCATCTAGGGGAAAATTTTTATTCTAACTGGAACTTGACTATGCTGGATGTTTGTCCGATTCGCATTGGGAACAACGCTATGCTTGGCCCCAACTGTCAGTTTTTAACCCCACTCCATCCACTGGATCCACATGAACGCAATTCAGGGGTCGAATATGGCAAGCCCATCACCATTGGAGATAATTTCTGGGCTGGAGGTGGCGTCATTGTCCTTCCTGGAGTGACGCTGGGCAATAACGTCGTCGCTGGAGCAGGGGCCGTGATTACCAAGTCCTTTGGAGACAATGTTGTCCTAGCTGGCAATCCTGCGCGTGTTATCAAGGAAATTCCAGTAAAAGAAAACTAAAAAGAACAGCCGAGGCTGTTCTTTTTATGAAACTTTAGTCTTATAGATTTTTCTTCTTTTTGGCTTTCTTGGTCAAGGAGACATCGCACTGGGGAATCTTGCTTGTCAGGTAGCTCGTCAGTTGGAAGTCGTCTACCTGAGGATTGAGATCGACTTCGTAGACGGTTTGCACGGATTCACCAGCACTGCTGGTATCTACAGAGATAAGGTCAGACTCAGTGCAAAATTGATCCAGCGCGACCTGGATAGTATCCAGGCGGTCTTCTTTATTGGGAAGTGTGATGGTCAAGAGTCTACGACGTTGGTGATTGCTCTTGCTCTGTTGTTTTTCCAAAAGGAGCCATATTCCTAGGATGAAGACCGTGAAGAGTACGGCCAAGAGAAGGTATCCTGTCCCTGCCGCCAGACCGATGATCATGGCTAGAAAGATAGCGATTAGCTCTCGAGAGCGCTCGTGGCAGAACGGAAACGAATGAGACTAAAGGTTCCTGCCACTGCAATAGACGTTCCGAGACTGCCATTGACGAGGAAGATGACCAGCGTCATCAAACAAGGTAAAAGGGTCAAACTGATGACAAATTCCCGTGTGTAAAGAGTCCGTTGTTTGTAGGCCCAACTGAGTGCTAGTCCTAGAAAAAGACTGACGACAAGGGCGAGTAGGAGTTGGAGGGGGTCAGCAGTGGCGGTTGCGTCGTTGAAAATAGAGTTAAAAAGGTTAGACATAAGCGTTACCTACACTTTCTCCGATAGGTTGTGGGGCATAGGCTAGTCCTTGTGATTTATGGTAGGCGCAGGAGTATTTTGAAAATTTTTGCTCTACCAGACCATACTTATCAAGGATATCCTCTAGCCATTGCGGTTTGTCACCAGACGCTTTGATTTCCATGATGACCAGGTCGTCTTCTAAGAGAGGCAGGCCTTTTTTTGTCAGCGAATAGGCTGACATTTTCATCTCGATAGGTCAAGTTTTTGATCAAGAGTGACACGGATTTTCTGGTAGGGGAATCCTGGGATTTTCTTTTTTTCTTTTTAGTGAAAAAAACGGTCATAAGAGATATAGATACGCGGTTTGAGAGCTTCACTGTAGCGTTGACGTAGCTTTTGCACCTCTGCTACCAGAAAGCTATCTTTGATCAGGTTTCCTCCCCAACCCTTGGTGATGAGTTGGGTGATGGTATCTGACTGGGATAGGACGCGGTGCTTGTGACCGATACCGGCATCATCTTTTGACTTGATTTCTAGAAAGACGGGGCTGTCAGCGCTTGGCCGTGCGAGATAGGTCCGCATACGGATTTTTTCCTTCTTATGCTGATCCTGCAGAGAGTCTTGGATGAGCTGAAAATCTTCTGTATCAAAGTAGATATTGGAAATGGTTGAAGTCGGATAGTCGTCCTCGACGAGGTAGTCTTTCAAATCTTCTATTAAATCCTGTAAATCTGTTTTAGAAACCAGGTACTTGGTTTCGATCCGTTCAAAAGCTTGTTTCTAAAGGTTTCATAAGCAATTTCTCCTTTAGATAAATCATAGATTAAACAAGGTAAACTTGCTTGGAACAAGTCTAGAGGACATTTCTAAAAGTTTTTATTAAGCGAAACTTAACTAAAACTGAATTTAAGGAAAACTTTCAGAAAAGTTTTAGTTTTGTTTCAGGAATCTTCTGTAGACTGTCTAGCTATATCATACGAAGGAGAGGAAAAAGATATGAAATCAAAAAAATGGACCCTACTCGCAACGAGTTTAACGGCAATGGTGCTGATGGCGGCATGTGCCCAGTCAACAACTACATCCAATACCAATGCAACGACAAATAGTGCCACAACAACTGCAACAAAGACAAACCAATCATCCTATTTTTACAGAGAAGGACAATGATACTTCTTATGACGAAAGCACAGCTTCTAAGATTGAGCTATCTGGCTCATCAGCAAACGTCTCTGGAGATGGGGTGACAGTCTCTGAATCAACAGTGACCATCACAAAAATCTGGAACCTATGTGATTTCAGGTCAGTCTGACGGAGTACAAATCAAGATCGAGGCAGATAAGTCGGCAGATGTTCATCTAGTCCTAAAAAGGTGCGACCATGACCAATATCAATGCGACGATTTCAGCGACATCAGCCGGCCACGTCTACCTGACTCTAGCAGAGGGAACCACCAACAGTCTCTCTGACTCAAGCTCTAACAGCGACGAAAAAGCAGACGCAGCTCTCTTTTCTAAGGTGGATTTGACCATCAACGGGAAAAGGAACTCTCAATGTAGATGGCAAGAAGAACAACGGTATCAAGGCTAATGACACTCTCCACATCACGGGTGGAACCTATACCATCACAGCAGTTGGCGATGCCTTTAATGTCAATGATGAACTCAACATCACTGGTACGACCATGACTATCGATGCCAAGGAAGATGGCGTAAAGGTGGACAATGACGAGGATACTTCAGTCGGAACCATGTACCTATCCAACAACAACATCACCGTCACAGCAGGAGATGATGGCATCCACGCTTCTGGAGACCTGGTTATCGATAGTGGTACCTACACCGTCAAAAATTCGACAGAAGGACTTGAAGGTAAGTCCATCACTATCAACGGTGGGGACATTAGCATCTATTCGACAGATGATGGAGTCAACGCAGCTAATAAAAACGCCCAACAGAGTGAAATCTTCTTCACTATGAACGGTGGGAACCTGACAGTAGAAGTCGGCCAAGGGGACACAGACCCAATCGACTCAAACGGCAATATCACAGTTACAGGCGGAACCATTAAAATGACTGGTCAAACAGGTTTTGACTTTGATGGAACTGCGACCTACACAGGTGGAGATATCTATCTCAACGGTGAAAAACAAACGGAAATTGTCAACTCTATGCCTGGAGGTGGTGGACCAAATGGAGGCCCTCAAGGTGGCGGTCCAGCCCCTGGCGGACAAGGATAAAAAGAATCTCCTTTCTCGAAAGAGAAGGGAGAGTTTTTGTGTTTGAGAGATGGATTGTAGCTAAAACAACTCCCAATTAGGTCTTGAAAATTTCTTAGTCTGTTTCATATAAAAATGAGTAAAATGAATTTCCGTCGCCAAGGTCATTAGAGTTGCGATAGCAATGACGATGGTAGGATTGGCTGAGAAAAAGCAGAGGAAGAATAGGCCTTTAAAAAAAGTGGACAGGAAAGACCATTTCAGAGTATCGAGAAGAGATTTAGAAACAGCTCTAAAAGCAATAGCTATCCATTATAAGCATCAGATAATAATATCTGGTGCTTTATTTTTAAAAAAATTCAGATTTTTTCTTGACAAGTGAGTGATTACTCACTACAATAGGTTTATATTTAGCAAGTGAGTATTAACTCACCAAGGAGGAAGTAAATGAAAAACATTACTACATTTACAAGATTTAGTAAAAATCTTTTGACCATCAAATAGTTCTGAATCATGTCAGCTTTGAATTGCAGCCAGGAGAAATTATAGGCTTAATTGGTCCGTCTGGTGCTGGTAAATCAACTATGATTAAGACTACGTTAGGAATGGAAAAGGCTGATGGAGGCGTAGCTTTAGTGTTAAATCACACTATGCCCAATCGCTATATTTTAGGAGATATTGGCTATATGGCCCAATCAGATGCTTTATACGAGACCTTGTCAGGCCAAGAAAATCTGGAATTTTTTGGTCAGCTAAAGGGGCTTTCTAAAAAAGACCTGAAGGCGGAAATTGCTTATATAGCTCAAGTAGTAGATCTGACAGACTACTTAAACAAGGCGGTATCTGGTTATTCTGGAGGAATGAAACGGCGTTTGTCACTGGCTATCGCGCTTTTAGGAAATCCTCAACTCTTGATTTTGGACGAACCGACAGTTGGAATCGACCCTTCTCTTCGAAAGAAAATCTGGAAAGAATTATTCGCGCTTAGAGACAATGGGGTTGGGATATTAGTTACTACCCATGTTATGGATGAAGCAGAGTTGACGGATAAGGTCGGCTTATTATTAGGCGGAAAAAAATCATTGCTTTTGATACACCGCAACACTTAAAAGAAAGTTATCAAGTTTCAAGTATTGAAGAAGTATTTTTAAAAGCAGAAGGTGAGTAAAATGAGAACAATAGCGATTGCAAAAAAGGTCATCAAAGAATTACTTCGTGACAAACGAACTCTAGCCCTGATGTTTATAGCACCTGTTTTTTTATCATGTGGTTAATGAACCTCATGTTTTCAGCTAGTACAACCGTGAATGTCAAGTTAGCAACACAGGATCTACCAACTGGTTTGGTAACGAAAATGGATGAGCTCGATCATGTGGACATCGAGACTTATCAAGACTTAGATCAAGCCAAAGAAGCGCTAGCAAATGAAAAAGTCGATGCTGTGATTTCTTATAAAGACGGTGAGTATCAGGTCGACTACGCAAACACAGATGCCTCCAAGACCTCTATGATACGACAAGTGTTACGGACAAGTATCGCCAGTGAAGGCACCGATCAGTTACTATCTCGTGTTAAAAAAGCTCTTCCACAATTGGACTCGGACGCAAAAACACCAGAAATCAAGGAGTCTTACCAGTATGGAGATGAAAAATACAAGCTTCTTTACCAGTATGATTCCGGTTTTGATAGGTTTTGTAGTTTTCTTCTTTGTCTTTTTTTGATTTCAGGTATGGCGCTTTTTGAAAGAACGTACCAGTGGAACACTAGAACGTTTGTTAGCAACACCAGTGAAACGATCTGAAATCGTCTATGGCTATATGTTGTCTTACGGTATTATTGCGATTTTTTTCAAACGGCAGTTGTCGTCTTAGCGACAATTTGGCTACTAGATGTAGAAGTTGTAGGAAATATTTTAAATGTTATAATAGTTAATGTGGTACTGGCTCTTGTAGCATTGGCATTTGGAATTCTCTTATCTACTCTAGCAAAATCAGAATTCCAAATGATGCAATTTATTCCTCTCGTGATTATGCCCCAACTTTTTTTCTCAGGAATTATTCCATTGTCATCCATGGGGGAGTGGGCTCTAACTGTGGGGAAATTTTTGCCATTAACCTATTCTGGTGATGCAATAAGCCAGATTATTCTTTACGGGCACAACCTTGGTGATATTTTGTCAAATCTTGGTGTTTTAATGATTTTCTTGATCATTTTAACAATTCTCAATATTGTTGGATTGCGTCGTTATCGTAAAGTTTAGAAATCAACATAAATAATGCTAAAAAAAGGTGTGAAGATTAGATGGATAAGACTGTTTTTTTGAATCGTTTGAAGATTACTTAGAAGAAGCGAATTACCCTCAAGGAAAGAAAAAAATCATGCAGGCGACAGTGGATCTCATATCAACCAGGAGTTACCATGGGACCTCAACTCTTCACATAGCTGAGCGTGCTGGACTAAGCCAGGCAACTTTTGTTTAAGTATTTTAAGACGAAGGATGATTTACTGACGGCTATTTTACATCCTGTAGTCCCAGGCATTTTCGGTAGTTTTTTTGAGGAACTCTTAGCTTTTGAAACGACAGAAGAGAGGGTTCGTTATCTCGTCCATGATCGTATGAGCTATCTCAAAAAAATCGTGCTTTGATGAAAAATCATTCTGCAGGAGAGTTTTTTTCAAATAAAAAGCTAAAAAAATGAACAGATTTTTTTATCTGGAATGCTATTCAAGATAAACTTCGAGTACTTCATAAGGAATTGCTGGCAGATTCACGTGTAAATCCAGAGTTAACGAGTCCTCAAATGGTTCGTATTTGTGTTGGCCCGTTGTTGGCTTACTTCGCTCAGCTTTATATCGTTAGTGACAACGGAGAAATAAAGGAAGAAGACCTAGACTTATTAGAAAAAAACAGATTTTTAGGTGGTTTATGGAAATAAGGGAGTTCTAGAAGAACTAAGGTTTATTTACTTGACTTTCAAACAAGCTAAAAAAAGACATGTTCTGCTTATTTCAGATTCATGTCTTTTTTTGTTATTGATTTGATATGTGTTTATAAGTCCTCAATCATTTTGCCAAAACAGAAACCGACTTCTCCAGCGGTGCAACGATTTCTCAAGTGTATGGAAGAGGAGATTTCTGGATTGATACTAGAGGAAATGTAAAGACAACTCCTTGACACTCCGTCAGTTTTTGATACAATAGTACAAAATTAGAGGAGGTGGGTTATGATTCAGAAACATGCAATTCCCATTTTAGAGTTTGATGACAATCCCCAGGCGGTCCTTATGCCAACACATGAGGGGCTAGATTTAAAGTTGCCAAAGAAGTGCATCTATGCGTTTTTGGAGGAAGAGATTGACCGCTATGCTCAGGAAGTAGGTGCGGACTGCATTGGTGAGTTCGTTTCGGCCACCAAGACTTATCCAGTCTATGTCGTCAACTACAAGGGCGAGGAGATCTGTCTAGCCCAGGCACCCGTGGGCTCTGCCCCAGCGGCCCAGTTTATGGATTGGTTGATTGGCTATGGTGTGGAGCAAATCATTTCCACTGGAACCTGTGGTGTCCTGGCCGATATAGAGGAGAATGCCTTTCTCGTCCCTGTTCGCGCTTTGCGAGATGAGGGAACCAGCTACCACTATGTAGCGCCTTCTCGTTATATGGAGATGCAGATTGAGGCTATCTCTGCCATTGAGCAAGTCTTAGAACAAAGAGGCATTCCTTACGAGGAAGTTATGACCTGGACGACAGATGGTTTTTACCGAGAGACAGCTGAAAAGGTTGCCTATCGCAAGGAAGAAGGCTGTGCTGTTGTGGAGATGGAGTGCTCTGCTCTTGCGGCAGTTGCCCAACTACGTGGTGTTGTCTGGGGGGAATTGCTCTTTACCGCAGATTCCTTAGCGGATCTGGACAACTACGACAGTCGTGACTGGGGCTCAGAAGCTTTTGATAAGGCACTCGAACTCTGCCTCGCCATTGTGCACCACATGTGAGTGTTTTGACTGTTTTTATGGTAGAATGTAGCTATGTTATTCAAATCTTTTTTGGAAAAAATCAAGACGACACTGGGACGTTTATCGCCAGCCCGTCGCATCTTTTTAAGTTTTGCCTTAGTTATCTTCCTGGGTTCGCTCCTTTTAAGTCTCCCCTTTGTGCAAGCAGGAACGTCACAAGCGACCTACTTTGACCATCTCTTTACGACTGTGTCTATGGTCTGTGTGACAGGGCTCTTTACCCAGCCGGTAGCCTCTACTTACAATATCTGGGGCCAGTTGATCTGTATGATCTTGATCCAGATTGGTGGTTTGGGGCTCATGACCTTTATCGGAATCTTTTATATCCAAGGCAAGCAAAAGCTCAGTCTTCGTGGCCGTGAGACTATTCAAGAAAGTTTTGCTTATGGAGAAACCCAGTCTCTAAAGGATTTCATCCGTTCAATCTTTCTGACGACTTTTCTAGTGGAAGGGCTCGGAGCCTTTCTCTTGAGTTTCCGCTTTATTCCTGAATTTGGCTGGGGACGAGGGGTTTTAACCTCTATCTTTTTGGCTGTTTCAGCTTTCTGCAATGCTGGATTTGATAATTTTGGAAGTACGAGTTTGGTAGCCTTTCAAACGGACCCCTTGATCAATCTAGTGATTGCAGGTTTGATTATCACTGGTGGTCTAGGATTTATGGTCTGGTTTGACCTAGCGACCCAGTTTGGGAAAAAGAAAAAAACGTCGCCTGCGTTTCCATACCAAGTTAGTTCTCTTTTTAACGGTGGGAATTTTACTCTTTGGAACCGTATCGACTTTGTTAATCGAGTGGAATAATCCTGGGACGATTGGAAATCTCAGCGCTCCAGAAAAACTGTTGGTTAGTTTCTTCCAGACCGTCAGCATGAGAACGGCTGGCTTTGCTTCCATTGACTACACCCAGGCTCGACCAGTTACCTTACTGATCTACATTTTGCAGATGTTTCTGGGCGGGGCACCAGGAGGGACAGCAGGGGGGCTCAAGATTACGACCTTCTTTGTCTTGTTGGTCTTTGCTCGCAGTGAATTATTGGGCTTGCCTCATGCCAATGTGGCTCGGAGGACCATTGAACCCCGAACTGTGCAAAAATCTTTCAGTGTCTTTATTATCTTCTTGCTAACATTCTTGCTGGGCTTGATCCTACTAGGGATAACAGCAGAGGGAAATCCGCGCTTTATCTACCTCATGTTTGAGACCATTTCAGCCCTTGCGACAGTTGGGGTGACGGCAAATTTAACACCAGAGCTAGGCCAGATAGCCCTCAGCATCGTTATGTTGCTGATGTTTATCGGCCGTATTGGTCCCTTGACACTACTGGTCAGTGTAGCAGAATACCAGCCAGACAAGAAAGATACGATTCACTATATGAAAGCAGATATCACCATTGGGTAAGAAAGGAAAAACGATGTCAGATCGGACAATTGGAATTTTAGGCTTGGGAATTTTTGGGAGCAGTGTTTTGGCTGCCCTAGCCAAGCATGACATGAATATCATTGCTATTGATGACCACGAGGAACGCATTAATCAATTTGAACCTGTGCTGGCGCGTGGGGTAGTTGGAGATATCACGGATGAAGAACTCCTTCTATCAGCGGGGATTGACACCTGTGATACCGTAGTTGTCGCAACGGGTGAAAATCTGGAGTCCAGTGTTCTCGCGGTTATGCACTGCAAGAGTCTAGGAGTGCCGACTGTTATTGCCAAGGTCAAAAGTCATACAGCTAAAAAGGTTCTAGAAAAAATTGGCGCAGACGCAGTCATCTCACCAGAGTTTGAAATGGGACGCTCATTGGCACAGACCATCCTCTTTCATAACAGCGTAGACGTCTTTCAGCTAGACAAGAATGTATCGATTGTCGAGATGAAAATCCCTCAATCGTGGGTAGGTAAAAGTCTCAGTCAGCTAGATTTACGTGGGCGATACAACCTCAACGTACTTGGCTTTCGTGCCTACGAAAAATGCTCCTCTGGATGTCCAATTTGGACCCAATGACCTCTTGCAGGCAGATGCCTACATCATGGCCGTCATTAATAACCAACATTTGGACACCTTGGCAGAGCTAAGTGAGTAGGAGAGGAAGGGCACTCTCTTTCCAAATAATTAACGAGTCAATATAAGTATTTTATAAGAGGGATTTAAGAAAAATTTTAACTTTTTCTTAATCCTTTTTAATTTTAGGAGATTATACTAGAGTCATCAAAAAAAGAAAACTCTAAGGAGAATCCTATGAAATTCAATCCAAATCAGAGATATACTCGTTGGTCAATTCGCCGTCTCAGTGTCGGTGTTGCTTCAGTTGTTGTGGCTAGTGGCTTCTTTGTCCTAGTCGGTCAACCAAGTTCTGCACGCGCTGATATCGTCAATCCGACTCCTGCCCAAGTCGTGCCAGACGCAACTTCGGTGAGTGAAAAGAGCGACTTACCAGCAGAGGTTCTCAAAAAAGCAGTCGATGTAGCTCTTCCTTCAGAACAGTCTATTCCAACACCTAAAGCAAGTGTGGATACGACAAGATCTTCAGAAAAAGCGGACGCAACTGCTAAAGAGTCGGCAGTAGCGCCAAAAGAAGAAGTACAAGCACAACCTGACTCTAAGAAACAAACAGAAGATGCAGTTAAACCTGTGGAAAGTCCTGCGCCTACGGTTTCTGGACAAGACCGTGAAGCCAGTGAAGCGCAACCAGCGACCACTCCAGCTGAAGTGCAAAAAGGTGTGGCTGACAACACCAAAGACACAGTAGATGTCCCAGCCACTTACTTGGACAAGGCTAACTTCCCAGGACCATTCACAGCTGGTGTCAACCAAGTCATTCCATACGAATTCTTCGCTGGTGACGGCATGTTAACTCGCCTGATCTTGAAAGCCTCTGATAAGGCTCCATGGTCAGACAATGGTTCAGCTAAAAATCCTGCTCTCCCACCAGTAGAGAAATTGGGCAAAGGCCTTTACTTCTATGAAGTGGATTTAGCAGGTACCCAAGGAAAATCAGATAAAGAGCTGCTTGACCTCTTGAAACAAAACGGCACTCAAAGTTATAAGGCAACCATTAAGGTGTACGGTGCAAAAGACGGCAAGCCTGACTTAACTAACCTCGTAGCGACTAAAGATTTGACTGTTAATTTGAATGGTTTAACCACTCCAGCTGAAGTGCAAAAAGGTGTGGCTGACAACACCAAAGACACAGTAGATGTTCCAGCTTCATATTTGGATAGAGCCAACTTCCCAGGACCATTCACAGCTGGTGTCAACCAAGTCATTCCATACGAATTCTTCGCTGGTGACGGCATGTTAACTCGCCTGATCTTGAAAGCCTCTGATAAGGCTCCATGGTCAGACAATGGTTCAGCTAAAAATCCTGCTCTCCCACCAGTAGAGAAATTGGGCAAAGGCCTTTACTTCTATGAAGTGGATTTAGCAGGTACCCAAGGAAAATCAGATAAAGAGCTGCTTGACCTCTTAAAACAAAACGGCACTCAAAGTTATAAAGCTACCATCAAAGTGTACGGTGCAAAAGACGGCAAGCCTGACTTAACTAATCTGGTAGCGACTAAAGATTTGACTGTTAATTTGAATGGCTTGACCACACCAAATCAGGTTAAAGACTCTGTTGCTAATAACATCAAAAATAGCATTGATGTTCCAGCTAGCTACCTTGAAAAAGCAAATGTTCCAGGTCCATTCTTGGCCGGTGTCAATCAAGTTATTCCATACGAAGCTTTTGGTGGAGATGGCATGTTGACTCGCCTCTTGTTAAAAGCTTCAGACAAAGCCCCATGGTCAGACAACGGAACAGCTAAAAATCCTGCTCTATTGCCCTTGAAGGCTTGGCTAAAGGCCAATATTTCTACGAAGTGGATTTGAATGGCAATACGGTTGGCAAAGATGGTCAGGCCTTGCTTGAGCAACTTCGAGCTAACGGAACACATACATACCTAGCTACTGTTAAAGTCTATGGTGCTAAAGATGGCAAACCTGATTTGACCAATCTGATTGCTACTCGTCAAGTAACGATTCAGCTTCGTGGAAAAGAAATGGCGACAATACCATCTCAACAAGGTCAGATGAATACGAAGCCTTCTGAAACAGGCTCTACAGGTACGACTGAGGGTATGATGGGTACAAATCACCATATGTCAGATATGAAGGTCGATCAACCAGCTTCTAGCCCAATGGCTAATATGATGAAAAAAAGATGATAAAGCGATGCTACCAAATACTGGGAAGCTAAAAACAGCTACAGCTGGCCTTGGTATCGTTGGTCTAGCCTTGGCAGGGCTTGTTGGACTTTTGGGTTTGACAACCAAACGAGAAGATTAAGATTCAAATCACTTAAACATTAGAGAAAATAGTGTTATACTAAAGCAAGTATAACACTGTTTTTATCGAAGGAGTGTCAGATGAAAAAGACAATTTTGCTGGTTGATGATGAAATAGATATTCTAGATATTCAACACCGCTATCTTATACAGGCAGGTTACGACGTTTTGGTCGCCCATGATGGCAAGGAGGGATTAGAGCTTTTCAGAAAAAAATCTATCGACCTTATTATCACAGATATCATGATGCCCAATATGGACGGGTATGATTTTATCAGTGAAGTTCAGTATATCGCTCCGGATCAACCCTTCCTCTTTACAACTGCTAAGACAAGCGAACAGGATAAGATTTATGGATTAAGTTTGGGGGCAGATGATTTTATAGTCAAATCCTTTAGCCCACGCGAATTGGTTTTAAGAGTGAATAATATCTTGCGTCGCCTTAGCCGTGGAAGAGAGACAGAACAGATCGAGTTTGGTGACTTAGTGATCAACCATGTGACTCATGAGGTTCGCATTGGGGAGCAACCTTTGGAATTGACAGTAAAATCCTTTGAACTTCTATGGATATTAGCCAGCAATCCCGAGAGAGTCTTTTCAAAGACGGAACTTTACGAGAAGGTATGGCAAGAGGACTATGTGGATGATACCAATACACTCAATGTTCATATCCATGCTTTGAGGCAAGAGTTGACCAAGTATACAAATTCAAATGCTCCTGCTATCAAAACTGTCTGGGGTTTAGGCTATAAGATGGAAAGACCAAGAGGTAGAAAATGAAATTAAAAAACTATATTTTAGTGGGGTATCTAGTGTCGACTCTACTAACGATTTTGGTCGTTTTCTGGGCAGTCCAACGAATGTTGATTGAGAAAAGTGAAGTTTACTTTCTAGTTGGAATGACCTTGATTGCTAGTTTCATTGGTGTCGCAGTGAGCATCTTTCTTTTGTCGCCAGTGTTCTCTTCTCTGAAACATTTGAAAAAAACAAGCTCAGGATATAGCCAGCAAGGATTTCAGCACAGAAATTGAAACCAAAGGCCCATTAGAATTTCAAGAGCTGGGCCAAGCTTTTAATGACATGTCCCACAATTTGCAAGCTACCTTTCAATCACTTGATGAGAGCGAGCAAGAAAAGAGAATGATGATTGCGCAGCTCTCTCACGATATTAAAACTCCCATTACCTCCATTCAGGTTACTGTGGAGGGAATTCTAGATGGAGTGATCAAGGAAGAGGAGCGGCTCCACTACTTAGCCACGATTGGTCGGCAAACTGAGCGTCTAAACAAGCTAGTGGAGGAGTTGGATGTTTTGACTCTCAATACACAACCTCAAGATACTGCTGATGAAGAAGTCGAAGAGGTCTTTTTAGATCAGTTGCTGATTGAGTCAATGAGTGAATTTCAACTCCAGATTGAACAAGAGGAGCGAGATGTTTACATTCAAGTATCACCTGAGTCGGCGAAAATCAAGAGCCATTCTGACAAACTTTCTCGTATTCTGGTTAATTTGTTAAACAATGCCTTTAAATATTCAGAACCAGGAACCAGAATCGAGGTTCTTGCCCAATTAACAGAACAAGAGCTGACAATCAGTGTGAAAGACGAGGGCCAGGGGATCCTTCCTGAAGATTTGGAAAAGATCTTTAAACGACTTTATCGTGTAGAAACTTCGCGCAATATGAAGACAGGTGGACATGGCTTAGGTCTTGCGATCGCACGCGAACTAGCCCATCAGCTTGGTGGCGAAATCACAGCAGAAAGTCAGTATGGCCTAGGAAGCAAGTTTACATTCAGCCTTAATTTGAAATAAAGCCGTAGTAAGTGTCTAGGTTTTGAGGTAAATAGAAAATATTGAGTTAACGGAAAATTCCGTTAGCTCTTTTTTTGTGTTTTAGGAGGTAAAATTATGAGACGAAAAAGTAAGGAGAGAATTTCAAGAGAGATGATAATCCAGTTTTTGATGAAGGAAACAGGTTCAATACGAAAAGAAATAATAGCAAGTATAGAAGAACTTGAGGCCTTTGGATTGATAGGATTTAACGTGAACGGTGACTTTAGACTGAAAGAGGTGTAATTGATGAGACAAATTCAGTTTATTAGTGCCAGCCATTATCAGACATCTGATCGCTTTTATGCCTTACCAAAGGTTTTTGTTTGAAAATCCTATTTATGAAGATATGAGGTTAGATGCAAAAGCCGCTTATGCTATGCTTAAAGATAGACTAGATCTTTCTTTCAAGAATAATTGGATTGATGAAGATGGAAATATCTATTTGGTATATTCTAACTCTAATTTGATGAAGATCCTTAACTGTTCAAAATCTACCCTATTAAGAATTAAGAAGCAACTCACAGAGTATGGATTAATTCATGAGGTTCAACAATCTACAAGTAAATCAGGAAATCTAGCTAATCGAATTTACCTTGGTCTCTTACAAGATGACACAGTTGCTAGAATGGTTGATAAATCAAGTGATTTCAAATCTGACACTAGGGGGGTGTCAGATTTATACGGGGCTGGTGTTCACACCAAAGACCAGCTCAAGGCTATTATCGCCGAATTGAGTTAATAGCATAGCCAAAAAAATCGTTACATGTCGTAACGATTTTTTCATTTAGCCGATGACAGTAAAGGTCATACAATTTTGGGAAGAGCAAGTATACTATCATAGTGTGCAAAATACTGAAGAAGTGTTTGCTCAGGCGTTTCCCTATAACTTATCATAAGCGCTTATTGTGAAATGTGCAAAATTTCAAATGTTGGTAGTTGTGTGTCGGGTTTATTGGTATAAAAAGTAAAGATACATTTTTTCCATTTATCAGGATTGAAAATAACGGCTTTGCCACTTTCGTTGTTTTGCATTTGCTCGTGAATGATAAAGGATTTTAAACTTTCAGATGCTTCTATATCAATGACTTCTAATGTAGCATATTTACTTGAGTCAAAATGATCAGATATTTCGACTGATGAAGTTATTCCGATTTCAATATTTTGCCAGCCAAACGAATTTAAAATATGATCAAAGTAACCATCAAATATGAATTTTGTCATTCCGTTGGTATTTTTCCAAATATATAGCGGACAGTAACTGTTAAATAATTGGCCTTCAGATTTTTCAGAGATTAAATAAACTTTGAAAAACAAATCGTCGAATCCATCCATCAAATGACCTGTATTTCGGACACGTTGTCTAATGATATCCATATCATAATCTGCTGGTAATTTTATAGTATATTGCATTGCTTGCATTGCGGTACCTCTTTTCTAATTAACTATTCACAGTATAAAATGATTTATATCATGTTGAATAATACTTAAAAAAATGATATAATTATCACAAAAAAAGTGATAAGGTGTTTTTAAATGAATTTTAATGATATGAGCATTTTTGTGACGATCTATGAGACAAGATCAATAAACAAAAGTTCAAAGATCTTACAATATGCACAATCTAATCTCAGCGCTAGATTGAAAGTGCTTGAAACTGAATTAGATACGAAATTATTTTTACAGAAAAATATAATGGTTTAGTCCCGACAGAAAGTGGAGACTTATTTTATCAATTTTGTAAGGAAACTTCTAACAATTTAGAGAAATTAAAAAAAGAAATGTGAAACCTCGAAAATATCCATCTTAATTTCAGAATTGTTATTTAATCACGATATTAATAATTCACAAACAATTGATTTGAATAAAAGTGAGATCAATATCCAAAAAACTTCGGATATACCAATCATTGCTCATCAGGAAGACTTTGATAAAATTTTTTGCTTTCAAAAAATTGAAAATTTAAAGCATTATGATGAGATTATCGGGCATATCGAGTCAGTTTATGCTTGTTCGAGCAATATAAAAGCTACTGAGGAAATGCCTATATTCGTTAATAAAGATAAAAAAATTGCCCTTTTAGAAAACAAAGCTTAATGAAGTTTACTCATTTAAAAATCAGTTGTAGAAATTGATTCTTTTGAGAATATTATCAGCTTAGTTGAAAACGGGAAAGGAATTGCACTATTGCCTAAATGGCTAAATAAGAGAGCGAATATCAAGCCATACGACCAAGACATCGTTCTTATCCCATTTTATCAGTATGAAAAGCAGAACCAAAGCAGGTAGCCCATTTAGAAGAAATGCTAATGCTATGATGAAAAAAATCATTTGACAAACATTATAAGTTATTTTATAATAAGTACACTTACATTAAAAAGGAGTATCATAATGGAATTTAGTTTTTAGTTTAAACATAAGAGCAACAAAAAGAGGCTGTATGGGCCTATTATGAAAAATATTGAAAAAGTGGTATGATTGGGAAGAAGATTTAAAAAAATATTACATTAAAAAGGTGGATTTGAGACGGGTTCATACGGAACTATGGAACTCGAAGGAATGCCCCCTATGGAATATCAGCTCACACTTGTAAAACCTCTTGAAGAATTTTGGGATAAAACGGCAACTCCAGTTGGTGATATTCTTTTTGGTCATCAAATTATTGAGAATAATGATGGCACTGTAAATGTAAAACATACTGTATCTTTGGATAGTGAAGACAAGCAACATCTAGAATTTTTAAGTCAAGTCTTTTCAGATGTTCCTCACTCTATTTTCATTCTAAAAAACCACTTAGAAAGATAGAGGGAGTGCTGTTTGTTGACACTGTAATATTAAAATAATTTAGTTCAACTGATAAATCCCTTTACAAATCTAGCTTTTCATGGTACAATAGCCTTTGTGTGAAATAGCAGCAGGGAAGCATGAAGCTCGTCAACAGGTGTCTTATGACAAGTAACCTTGGCTGTTTAGGCGAAGGGCATCTGCACGAATCAGGGCTTTCTAAGTGACTATTTCCACCGAAATATTATTTATATCAGGAGGACATACACATGTCACGTTATACAGGACCATCTTGGAAACAAGCTCGTCGCCTTGGCCTTTCACTTACAGGTACAGGTAAAGAATTGGCACGTCGTAACTACGTACCAGGACAACACGGACCAAAACAACCGTTCTAAATTGTCAGAATACGGTTTGCAATTGGCTGAAAAAAACAAAAAAACTTCGTTTCACTTATGGTGTAGGGTGAAAAAAACAATTCCGTAACTTGTTCGTACAAGCTACAAAAAAATCAAAGGCGGAATCCTAGGGTTTCAACTTCATGCTTCTTTTTGGAACGTCGTTTGGATAACGTTGTTTACCGTCTTGGCCTTGCGACTACTCGTCGTCAAGCTCGTCAATTCGTAAAACCACGGTCACATCCTTGTTGACGGAAAACGCGTTGATATCCCATCATACCGTGTAACTCCAGGTCAAGTGATCTCAGTTCGTGAAAAAAATCATTGAAAGTTCCAGCAATCCTTGAAGCAGTAGAAGCTACTCTTGGACGTCCAGCATTCGTATCATTCGACGCTGAAAAAAATTGGAAGGTTCATTGACTCGCTTGCCAGAACGCGACGAAATCAACCCAGAAATCAACGAAGCACTTGTCGTTGAATTCTACAACAAAAATGTTGTAAGATAAGACTTTATATTGTAAGAAGCCTACAACAGTGGGCTTTTTGCTTTGTCTTAAAATGTTGAGTTGATGGTTTGGTTGGTATTCGAGGAATCATTTTTACTCAGGGAGAATGTTTCTAGCTCTGGTGTAAAGAAATCAGTGGTTTTAGGCGACTTTTCCGCCCTCATTTTCTGCTTTTTGTGCTAAAAATAGATTTATAAATTTAAGATAAGGGATGTTTATGAAATCAGGGAATGGATTATTGAAAGGATGCCTTTATTTCTGGGGTGGCTTGTTTTTGCTGGGTCTCTTGGTTCGGGTAGCTCTACCTTTGGCAATTTGTGGCTTGATAGGTTTCGGGGCTTATTTAGCCTATAAGCGTTGGCGTTATCCTCTCTTGAAGGACCGTTCTTTGGAAGATCAGATTGAGCTTTTAAAAGCACGGATTCGTCAGGCTGATAAAGATATCCAGCAGTTAATTGAATTAAAAAAGGCCAATGTATCTAAAAAAGTTAATACTCTATTGACGTTGGTAATTCTAATTGGAAATAGCTTAACGGTTGTGTATATGCTATTGCAATCTTAGCGAGGTGTAAAAAAATGAATACAAAAACCAGTATTAGAAGTGCTAAACTTAAGCAAGCGGTATACAGATTTTCAACTACAAATCAATAATTTAAAAATCCAAGAAGGAAGTATTGTTGGATTGATTGGTGAAAAATGGTTCAGGAAAAATCAACTTTTTCTGAATTTGTTGTTAAATCAAATAAAAAGTGACTCATGTAATATGAAAAATTTTTAGGTTTGGATTCTGATAAAGATGAATATCAAATAAAAACTTAACCTAGGAGTGATTTTAGAACAAAAATTATTTTTCCAAATTCGTTTTCAATTCAACAAATTGAAAAAAATGCTAAAAAAATGATTTATCCAAGTTGGGATAAAGAACTTTATTACAGCTTAATTGATAAATTTGCCTTACCTATTAACAAAGCTATTGGAGATTTTTTTCAAGGGAATGGTTGTAAAACTAAACTTTGCTGCCACATTATCCCATCATCCTAAACTTTTGATTGCTGACGAAGCAACAAGCGGGCTTGACCCTATTGTAAGAAAAGAGATTTTAACTATACTAAAAAAATATGTAGATAATAATAGAATGACTGTACTATTGTCTTCGCATATTTTAAGTGATTTGGAACAAGTCGCTGATTATTTTATTTTTTTATTGAAAATGGGAAAAATTCTACTAAAGGGCGAGAGGAGTGAGTTACTTAACCATTACGCTATTAAAACCGAAATAGCACATTTGCCATTGAAAAACATCAAATATAAGTTGTCTCAAGATAACATTATTCAATATTTAGTTGACGTATCACAAAATGAAGTTGATAGTGAAGACTATGCTACATTAGAAGAAATATTATTATTTCTAGCAAAGGGAGTGAGGATAGATGAAGGGACTACTCTATAAAGATTTTCAACTTATTTTGAATAAAGTAAGTGTGACGAATAGATTGTTAATTGTCTGTGCGTTATTGTTAATAACAATTTTTGGTAGAGAGTCTGGAGCAATTTTTTTATCAATAATGGGACCAATTGGCTTGGCATCTATACCAACCAGTCTATTAGTTTCTGACTATGAAAGTGGTTGGAACAGGTTTGTTGGTGTTTTCCCAATTTCCAAAAAAACGATAGTTCTAGCTAGGTACATTTTTTGTATCTCTCTAATAATATTTGTTAGTTTTATAACTCTGATTTTGAGTCTTATAACCGCTCTAATTTTTCAACAATTCAGTATACAAATACATATATTCATATCAATAGCTGGCTTATTGATTGGCATTATGTATGTAGTATTCTTACTTCCGTCGGTTTATGCCTTTGGTACATTTGGAAGCACAGTCGTAAATATACTGGTTTTGGTATTCATTATGGGAGCAGTTTACATTTTGCAGAAAACAGCTTTTGGTCTAGTATTTATTTCTTGGATTAGCAATACTAATGCTATTCTACTAATAATTGCAAGCTGTATCTTAATTATGACAATAACGGTTGTTTCTATGATAATATCAACCAAAAATATACTCTAGTACATTTAATAGATAGGAGTTTAATTGTTATGAGTAAAAAAATATATCATCAAGTAGCTGTTGCTTTAGCAATAATTTCAATTATATTGGCAGTTGGATTGCTAATTTGGGGAGAAAGAGGTACAATCTTTTTGCAATTATCCCTCTTTTTAATTGCAGGATTGGTAGAACGAATGGGAAAGTAAGGGGAGGAATAGGAATAGATTTCCATCATAGTTAGTTTTTAGAATAATAGAAAAAGACGCTTGTTTTATACTCAAGTGTCTTTCTCATTTGTTTTCTATACGAAAAAAATAAAGGGAGTATTCTACAAAAAAACATAATAAAAAAATTAGATTATTCAATGGTGTGAATTTTTAGATATTAGTTAGCTCAATTCAGTGATTTTTAGGTTAAAATTCACACCATTCAAGTACAATTACTTGAAATTAGATAAAAATAATTTATATTGCAAACTCGTGAAAGCGCTGATTTTTAAAGGCTTTTTGAATTTTTATCAAAACATATTTTTTTCAAACCAGGTTATACGATTTATAAGTAAAGAACGAATAAAAAAAGAGGAGCTTCACACTAAAGTTCCTCTTTTTTTAAATATCCGAATCAGTTTCTTATTTCATAAAAGGTAGTGAAAAAAAGGTAGTGATTCGATTGATTTATATTGCAATGTACTGAAATTAACAAAAAGAAAAAAACGCTTGAAATCAGCGTTTTTTTCTCATGTATTGATTCGTATTGAATGCTTACTTCACTTCAGTAAACACAA